>OLQG01000249.1_pt1 | contig 46842 bp, 43 predicted proteins | sample 1672221 | NCBI WGS metagenome assembly OLQG01 (sample SAMEA3136660, study PRJEB25190) | human gut metagenome | biome: human gut; feature: human-associated habitat; material: faeces | place: Austria | collected 2013
CATCTGAAAGTATGTAGGTTCGAAGCTGCCCGGATTTAACCAGTAATAATCCAGTGCAATCCAGGTTTCCATTGTGAATGATTGTCCCTTTTTTTACATACTGTGTGATTAAATTGTCTGAAATTATTTTTTTCTGTGTTGTATTTAAGTCATTCCATAGTGGAAAACAATTTTCGAAGTTCATAACCGTTATCTCCTTTACGAACATAGTATACTTGCTTTTTTTAGATGCGTCAAATATATAACTGGCATATGCCATAAATAGAAATAAAAAGAAGTGTAATAAAGTAAATTATCTTTTCTGTGATATTATCACTGAAGTAAGACTTTCTATGAGGTATATTAAGTTCAAACAGGAGAAGGAGTTGAAAAATATGACATCAATAAATATAAATAAAGAAAAGTTTGGACAATTAATTCATAAAGAAAAACCGGTTTTGGTTGATTTCTGGGCACCTTGGTGTGGTTATTGCCGTAGAATTGGAGCGGCTTATGAAAAAATAAGTGAAGAATACAGCGATATTCTTATTGCTGGAAAAGTAAATATTGATGAAGAACCACAGATTGCAGAAGCTGAAAAGATTGAGATAATTCCTACGCTGGTTTTATATCGAGATGGAAAGGCAATAGATTCTATTGTTGCACCTGAATCAAAAATAATGATAGAGAATTTTATTAATGAAGCATTGGAAAAATAAAAGGAGGACTGCTGTATGAATGAAAATCATGTTTACGATATGATTATCGTGGGGGGAGGACCTGGAGGGTATACTTCAGCATTATACGCAGCCAGAGCAGGATTTGATACAATTGTTTTAGAAAAATTATCTGCAGGTGGTCAGATGTCATTGACCTGGCAGATTGATAACTATCCTGGTTTTGAAAATGGAATTGACGGATTTTCATTGGCAGAGAAAATGCAAAAACAGGCGGAAAAATTTGGCGCTAAAAGTGAATATGCTGAAGTTTTTAATATGGATTTAACAGGAAAGCTTAAGAGAGTAGAAACTAGTTCGGGAATTTATATTGGGAAAACAGTAGTGATTGCTACTGGAGCAAATCCAAGAGAACTTGGTCTTGCTAAAGAAAAAGAATTGATAGGTCATGGGGTTGCTTATTGTGCCTCCTGTGATGGTATGTTTTATAAAGATAAGATTGTGGTGGTTGTTGGTGGTGGAAATTCTGCTGTATCAGATGCTGTTCTTTTAAGTCGAATTGCTAAGAAAGTCATCATTGTTCATCGAAGAGATACATTACGTGCAACGAAAATCTACCATGACCAGCTGTTGAAAACTGAAAATATAGAGTTTCGATGGAACAATACAGTAAATGAACTGATTTATGGAGAACGATTGACTGGTGTGCGGTTGAAAGATACAGTTACAGGAGAAGAAAACATTATAGAATGTGACGGCCTGTTTGTGAGTATAGGAAGAAAACCGACAACAGATTTTTTAGATAATCAGATAGAACTGGATAATAAAGGATATATTGTGGCAGGTGAAAACACTGAAACGAGTATTCCGGGTGTTTATGCTGTAGGAGATGTCAGAACAAAGTTACTTCGTCAGATAGTAACAGCAGTGGCAGATGGTGCTATGGCAGTACATATGGCAGAAGAGTATATGGAGAAATAATAATCAGAATTTGAATAGTGAACTTTTTATACTGAAATATGTACGATTTCAATAATGACATGAACTTATGGGAACGTATTGCGGATACTTTGTGAACTTTATCCTGATACAATGATTATGCTGATGAAAGAAGGCATTCAGAATGGAATTACACTAGAAATACTTATGACAAAAAAACATAAGAAAACACCGGAAGAAAAAGCAGCTGTTGCGAAACAAAAGAAACAACAGATGAGAGCAAAACTGAAAAAAGAAACAAGAGATAATCTGGCTAAAGAAGAGATCTTGCAAGATGACCGATTTTTCTTTATTGCCGGTTATACCTCCGGAGGTGCACCGTATGGTATCACCTGGGAGGAAATGGGGCTGAAACCTTGGGATGATTTGGAGGAAAATAAAATGGTGTAAAAGTGGTGTAAACAAACAAAAATAACTATTCCATATATTTTTTTACATATAAAAAGAAATTGTGAAATTTTTATCTTTAAATGTGCGAAAATTATGAAAATTGTGCGTATTCATATACTTATACAGAAGAATTTTCATGTAATAAGGCTAAAAAATGAAGCGTAGCGGTAGAATACGGAGCTGATTTGCACAATAAAATATAAAAAAACCAAATAAATCAATACGTCATTTAAAAACAAATTCTTAACAAATAATGAATTTTGTATATATTCAAACGTTTTTGTTGCACTTCTTTTGTCAATTTGCTATAATTGGTACAATAAACAGAAAGAAATGGGAGAGGTGAACTATGAATTTAGGTATCATTGCACATAATAGTAAAAAAGTTCTCATTGAAGATTTCTGTATCGCTTATAAGAACATCCTGGCCAAGCATGAAGTATATGCTACCGGCACTACAGGAAGAAGAATTGAGGAAGCCACCGGTCTTCATGTCCATAAGTTTTTACCGGGCAGTATCGGAGGCGATAAGCAGTTCATGGAAATGGTAGAGCGGCAGGATCTGGATATGGTAATACTTTTCTATAATCCTGTTATGATAGATCCAAAGGAGCCAGACATCACAGCTATTGTAAAGCGCTGTGACCAGTATAATATTCCGGTGGCGACCAATATCGCTACTGCAGAACTTCTTATTCTTGGACTGGCCCGTGGTGATCTGGATTGGAGACTGAATCTGAAATGAGAGTCATCGCAGGAAAAGCAAGACGACTGAACCTTAAGACTGTGCCGGGTATGGACACACGCCCGACCACAGACCGCATCAAAGAAACTCTTTTTAATATTCTTCAGCCTGAACTTCTGGATTGTCACTTCCTTGATCTGTTCAGCGGAAGCGGTGCAATCGGCATTGAGGCATTAAGCCGCGGAGCAGCTCGGGCTGTTTTTGTTGAAAAAAATCCCAAGGCATGCACATGCATAAGAGAAAATCTGACATTTACAAAACTTGCAGATAGTGGTACACTGCTGAATATGGACGTGATGCAGGCCCTTCGTTCCTTAGAAGGAAAGGGCGTTTTTGACTGCATATTTATGGATCCCCCATATAACCATGAACTGGAGCGTCAGGTTCTGGAATACCTTCAGGACAGCAGTATTCTGGATGAGAATACACTGATCATCGTGGAAGCTGACCTTACTACAGATTTCGGTTATGTGGAAGATCTTGGCTACAGACAGCTGCGTTCCAAAGAATACAAAACTAACAAGCATATCTTTTTATGCCGGGGAAAGTGAGAAAAATACATGGTAATAGCTGTTTATCCAGGAAGTTTTGATCCGGCCACTTATGGTCATCTGGACATAATCAAGCGTGCAAGCGTATCTTTCGACAAAGTAATCGTAGGAGTTTTGCATAATTCTGCAAAAAGTCCGTTGTTTTCTGTTGAAGAACGTGTTAATATACTAGAAAAGGCAACAAAAGACATGGAGAATGTAGAAATCAAGGCATTCAAGGGTCTTTCTGTGAACTTTGCCAGAGAGAATCATGCACAGGTGATCGTGCGCGGGCTTCGTGCAGTTACCGATTTTGAATTTGAACTGCAGATGGCACAGACAAACCGGGTGCTTGCTCCGGATATTGACACCGTGTTTCTGACGACAAGCCTGGAATATGCATATCTTAGCTCTACTATTATGAAAGAAGTAGCAGGCTATGATGGCGACCTGAGCAAATTTGCTCCGCCGGAAATTACCGAAGCTGTTAAGAAAAAGATGCACGATTTGAAGAAATAGAATAAGGAGAGTTTACTATGAGCAGCAGAATTGAACAGATCATTGAAGAAATCGAAGAATATGTAGACAGTTGTAAATATCAGCCACTTTCTACAACTAAGATTGTAGTGAATAAAGAAGAAATCGAAGAGCTTCTTCGTGAACTTCGGCTTAAGACTCCAGACGAGATCAAACGTTATCAGAAGATCATCAGCAATAAGGATGCCATCCTTGAGGATGCACAGACAAAGGCAGATGCACTGATCGCAGATGCACAGAATAAAGCTCAGGAGCTTGTTACCCAGCATGAGATCATGCAGAAAGCATATGCGCAGGCAAACGAGACTATCAATGCAGCGAATCGTCAGGCTCAGGAGATTCTGGATTCCGCTACACAGGATGCTAACAGCATTCGTCTCAGCGCGATCACATACACAGATGACATGATGGCAAACATCGGTTCCGTACTTACCCAGACTCTTGAGGATGCTGGCGGCAAATATAAAGGATTCATCGATGCTCTTCAGGCATGCATGGATGTTGTAAACCATAATCGTCAGGAGCTTGCGCCACAGACTGCTCAGGCAGCTGCAATGTCCGGCTCTTATCAGCCGGCTGATACAGAGGCTTCCAAGGAAGATGAAGCTCTTCTGGACGAGATTGGCGATAACTAATTTTGCTGCGCGAAATATAGCAGACTTTATCTGATTGTGATTCACTAACACTATTCTATAAATGTTTTATGTGAGCAGGGATCATGTTTATAAGAATATAAGTATGAGAGCAGCAGTAACTGCTGCATTCATACATTTGGCAGAAGCGTACGGATGAAGGGAGAGTTCCTTTCCAAGTACGCTTTTTGTTTGCGCCATAATACAGAATCCTCCGAATGCACTCATACACAGTGCAAGAAGTACACGAAGGGAATAAGAAAACCCGGACAGCAGGAGCCCATGGAGACCAGTGGTAACTTCTATCAGTCCGAGAAGAATATATTTTCCCTGTGCCGGAAGATACCAGAAATGACTTATGGCAGCGGACAGTATAGAGAACATAAGAATGTAACCACCCAGTTTTGCCATAGTTTCAAAACTATTCATAATGACAAAATCCAGAAGCCCGGCAGAAGTATATTCCTGCTCAGATGTTTTTGGCGTACAAAAGGAAAGCAGTGAGTTTTTTCTATAGAATGTAAAGCGAAAAAAACACATGCAGATCATGTCTGATAGAAGCAGAATCCTCACAAGAAAACCAATATGTAATTTTCCCTCCAGACAGATATGTCCCACATAAGTAATAAGAAAGGCCGGACTTGGATTATTGCAGAAAGTTAACAAATATTCAGCCTCCTGCCGGCTGATTTTTCCAGCATAATACAAATCTGCGGTTAATTTTGCCCCCATAGGGTAACCGGTGAGAAGTCCCAGAAGAAATACATAGGCACCTCCTGGAGAAAGCCCAAAAACGACCTTGAAAAAAGGAGCAGTTGGTTGTAAAATTTTTGTAATCCAATCTGTGTGCACCAGAATTCCTGTAAGGATCATAAACGGAAGAAGGGTAGGCAGTAAGGTCTCCAACCACAGTTTCAGTCCGTTTCTTGCCGCAGCAAGAGCTTCGGCCGGGTAACACAGAAGGAAGAGTAAAAGCAGGATAACAGAAAGCAGGATTATTTTTTTCTTCATTTTGACCTCGTTATTAAAATAAAAGCCCAACATGTGAAGTTATAGTCAGGTTGTGTTCAGCAGCCTGAAGTATGTTTAAAAAATCATTATATAAAATTTATATTCTGTTTCTGTCTCAAAATGCCGAAAAGATAAATACAAACCATATATAAAATTTTGGAGGTAACCCATATGGCAATTTTAGAAAACTTCGAACCCCAAAATGTGTTTCACTATTTTGAGGAAATCTGTGGTATTCCACATGGTTCAGGAAATACAAAACAAATCAGTGATTATCTGGTGAATTTTGCAAAGGAGCATGATTTGAAATATGTTCAGGATGACATGAATAATGTTGTGATTTATAAACCTGCAACACCTGGCTACGAAAACGCGCCCACAGTCATCCTTCAGGGACATATGGATATGGTTTGTGCGAAATGCCCGGAAATCGAACATGATTTTATAAAGGATGGACTAAAGCTGGTTGTGAAAGATGGCTTTTTATCAGCCGAGGGCACTACTCTTGGCGGCGATGACGGAATTGCAGTGGCTTATGGCCTTGCGCTTTTAGACAGTACAGATTTGCCGCATCCGGCTTTGGAGGTTGTTTTCACCGTCGATGAAGAGACGGGGCTTCTGGGCGCTGACGGATTCGACTGCAGCCTTTTGAAGGGAAGAAGAATGATCAATCTGGATTCTGAAAAAGAGGGCCGTCTGTGGGTAAGCTGCGCTGGTGGTGTTGCTGGAAATTCTTATCTGCCAGTCCGGCGTGTGGACGCTTCCGGCAGAAAAGTTAACGTAAAAGTCTGTGGACTTGTGGGAGGCCATTCCGGAGCTGAAATACACAAAAACCGCGCAAGTGCCAATATTCTTATGGGACAGTTTCTTTATGAACTTTCCCATGTCTGTGGCTATGCATTAAAAGAATTAGAAGGTGGTCAGCAGGACAACGTTATTACAAAAGAATGCGAAGCGGTTCTTCTTGTGCTTCCGGAAGAAATTTCTCAGATCACTTCCCTTGCAAAGAAAATGCAGAAGGATTTCCGGGCAGAATACACTGGTACAGATGATACTATTACAATTCAGATAACAGAAGAAGGGGATATGGATGCACAGGTTCTTCATCCCACCAGCCAGGAAAAAGTGCTTTTTTATCTGATGAACATGCCATTTGGTGTTAAGAAAATGAGTGGTACCATAGAAAATCTGGTGGAAACCTCCTGCAATCCCGGAATTCTGAAGCTGTATGGGGACGAGTTGTTTGTACAGACCAGTATCCGAAGCTCTGTAGGAACTGCCAAAGAGGCTCTTTCCCATAAAATTCAATATCTGACAGAATTTCTGGGAGGCGAATATGAGACTGAGGGGGCTTATCCTGCATGGGAGTATCGTAAAGCTTCTCCTCTTCGTGACAAGATGGTAGAAATTTATAAAAACATGTACGACAAAGACCTGGACGTAGTTGCCATTCATGCCGGTCTGGAATGTGGTATTTTTTATGAGCGAATGGAAAACCTTGACTGCACCTCTCTTGGACCGGATATTCTGGACATCCACACCAGCAAAGAACGCCTTGATATGGCTTCTGTGAAACGGTTTTGGGAATATCTGACAGAAGTATTGAAAAATTTGAAAGACTGATAATTACATGTATATTTAAAAGCCTGTTTTTCATAAAGCTTTTGGCATACCCCCATTAAATAGTAACTGTGGCTGCCATAGCCTTTGATCATTCGAATCAGCTGTATTTGGAAAAATATTTTCCATACAGCTGATTTTTTGTTCTAATTTTTCTGATTTTCCATATATTATCTGAGGGTGAAAAAATCGTTACTATTTACTGGTAACAAAAAAATCATCCACCTTTTCCCATATATTAAAGAGAGGAAATGCCATGAAAAGAAAGACCGGGAAACACTTACTCCTTCTTCTTTTTCTTTTGCCGCTGCTTATCTTGCTTCAGAATTTTATTCAGCAAAGAAGCCAGGCCTCCCTGTTAAAACCGGACACCTGTTTTACAGAAAGCTTCCGGGAACAGGCTTTGTCGTCTGCGCTATATGCAGAGTTAGAAGAAAGAGTACATTCGGATGGAGAATTTGCCGATCTTCTTACAACAACTATGCTGAATGGAAAATTTTTTCCAAAATATCTTTCCGGAAACAGGGAAGCATATCTCCGCTTCAAGCCCAAAGCCTATTATGACCTGAGAAGCTGTTATCTGGCTGTCTGGAAAGACCTGGAAAATTTTCCCATTCCGATCAGAAACGATAGAGAAATATGGCAAGAGATTTTTTATGAAAACACCTTTGGCGCTGCTCGAAGCTATGGTGGAAGCCGGACGCACGAAGGCTGCGATCTCTTTGGCAGGGTTTCTCAATCCGGATTTTATCCTGTGATTTCCATGACTGATGGCAAAATAGAAAAAATCGGATGGCTTCCTCTTGGCGGATACCGGATCGGAATCCGTTCTCCTCATGGAGGGTATTTTTATTATGCCCATCTTGCATCCTATGAAAAATATTTTCAGACAGGTGAAGCAGTGGAAGCGGGGCAGATTCTTGGATTCATGGGAGATACCGGATACGGAGAAGAAGGAATGTCCGGAAAATTTCCGGTTCATCTTCATCTGGGAATCTACATAAATCCACAGGGAAAAGAGGAACTGAGTGTAAACCCTTACTATGTCTTACAGGCAATGGAGAAAAAAGTAAAAAAATACACTTATTGATAACAAATTTTTTGAAATATATGCTATAATAATTAAACATATGGGCAGACACACTTAAATTTAACTGCGGAATATTTTTCATAATACAATGCCCATATTCTGTAAGGAGCGATTTATATGGAAATACAGTTATGGAGAAGCATTTTATGCCCCTACGAACTGGCAGTCAGGGAACTGATTGTCAAATTTGAACACATTATCAGCGAACATCGAGAAAATGATCTGTATTCCCCTATTGAGCAGGTAAGCGGACGAGTGAAAAGTGTATCCAGCATTCTGGAGAAAATGCAGCGCAAGCATATTCCTATGGAACGCATGGAGGAAGAAGTAGAAGACATTGCTGGAATCCGTATTATCTGTCAGTTTGAGGAAGATATTGAGACAGTAGCATCCCTGATCCAAAACCGGTCAGATATGACCATTAAGAGTGAGAAGAATTATCTGAAGCATGTGAAACAGAGTGGTTACAGAAGTCTCCATCTGATCATTTATTATACAGTAGAAACATTAAATGGTCCCCGGAAGCTGCAGGCGGAAATTCAGATCCGCACCATGGCTATGGACTTCTGGGCAACGATCGAACATTCCCTTCAGTACAAATATAAAGGGGACATGCCACCGCATGTGGCAGAGCGTCTGACGAATGCCGCGGATGCTATTATTTTGCTGGATCAGGAAATGTCTTCTGTGCGCGATGAAATCATGGATGCCCAGAATTCTTCCCAGATGCAGTCCAATCTTGTAAAAGATATTCTCAATAATATAGAGAATCTTTACCGCGTATCAAGCGAACGGGAGATTACCAAAATTCAGACAGAATTCCTTCGTGTTTTCCATACCAAGGATTTGAAACAGCTGGAGCGTTTTCACAGACAGCTTGATATTATCGCGGAAGGTTACCGCGCCCAGGCTGTTTACCATAATATCGGACATCAGCCAGGCAAGAGCTGTATTTCATAAATCTGTCCGAAAATACGTTACTGTTCATTTTGTTCACACCATTCTTGGAACACGCCTTACAGAATGAGCAGTGCATAGGAGAAAAATATAGATGTCACAATTTTTACCAGTTACAAAAAAAGACATGGAGGACAGAGGCTGGGATCAGGTGGATTTTGTCTACGTGACAGGAGATGCTTACGTAGATCATTCCTCTTTTGGTACTGCTATTATCAGCCGCCTTCTGGAGAGCCGGGGCTATAAAGTGGGAATTATCCCACAGCCCGACTGGCGCAGGAAGGAGAGTATTGCCGTATTTGGAGAGCCTCGCCTTGGCTTCCTTGTAAGTGCCGGCAATATGGATTCCATGGTTAATCACTATACCGTTGCAAAAAAGCACCGCCAGAAGGATTCTTATTCTCCTGGCGGTAAAATGGGTTTGAGGCCGGACCGTGCTGTTATTGTATACAGTAATCTGATTCGTCAGACTTTTAAGAAAACTCCTGTAATTCTTGGTGGAATCGAGGCAAGCCTCAGACGTATGGCACATTACGATTACTGGGAAAATAAGGTGAAGCACAGTATCCTCATAGATTCCGGCGCAGACCTGATTTCTTACGGAATGGGAGAGCATTCTATTATTGAGATTGCAGAGGCTCTTGACAGCGGAATCCCTGTCAGCGAAATTACCTATGTGGCAGGAACCGTCTATAAATGCAGGGATCTGTCCCGCACTTACGAGCCGATCATACTTCCTTCTTTTGATGAAGTACAGGCGGATAAGCAGGCTTATGCCAGAAGCTTTGCCATCCAGTATCAGAATACAGATCCTTTTACAGCAGGAACCATGGCCGAATTCTACGGAACAAAGGGTTACGTGATCCAGAATCCACCTGCATTACCTCTTACACAGGAGGAGATGGACGATGTATATGATCTTCCTTATGCGGGAAATTATCATCCCATGTATGAGAAAGACGGCGGAATTCCTGCATTAGAGGAAATTAAATTCAGCCTTACCAGCAACAGGGGATGTTTCGGAAGCTGCAGCTTCTGTGCATTAACTTTTCATCAGGGGAGAATCCTGCAGACCAGAAGTCATGAATCAATTCTGAAAGAAGCGGTCCACATGACCGAGGAGAAAGATTTCAAAGGATATATCCACGATGTAGGCGGACCTACAGCAGACTTTCGCCAGCCTTCCTGCCAGAAACAGCTGACCAGAGGCGTTTGCAAGAACCGTCATTGTCTGTTTCCGGAGCCATGTAAGAATCTGACCGCGGATCACAAAGATTACGTTTCTCTTCTTCGTAAGCTCCGGGATCTTCCAAAAGTAAAAAAAGTATTTGTCCGTTCCGGTGTGCGTTTCGATTATGTGTTGGCAGACCCGGACAAGACTTTTCTTAATGAACTTGCCAAATATCATGTAAGCGGACAGCTTCGTGTAGCTCCTGAGCATGTTTCCAATCAGGTGCTGAAATATATGGGCAAACCGTCCCACGAAGTGTATGAGAAGTTTTTGAAGGAATTTGACAAGGCAAATAAGAAGGCTGGCTTACAGCAGTTTGCCGTGCCATATTTTATGTCCTCCCATCCGGGATGTACCATGAAAGAAGCTGTGAAACTGGCAGAATATGTCCGTGATCTTGGCTTTACTCCGGAGCAGGTGCAGGACTTTTACCCAACACCTTCTACACTGTCTACCTGTATGTATTACACGGGGATCCATCCTCTTACAGGCGAAGAGGTTTATGTGCCGAAGAGCGCCCATGAAAAAGCCATTCAACGTGCACTTATGCAATATAAGAATCCGGTCAACAGAGAACTGGTTCTCGAAGGATTGAAAATTGCAGGGCGTATGGATCTGGTTGGGTATGGAGAAAAATGTCTGATCCGGCCTGTCAGAAAAGGGCATGGTGACAGCAAATATACAGAGAATGCCGGGCGTAACAGAGAATCAAAGCATGGTCCGGCACCAAAGAAAACCATCCGCAATCATCACACAAGAAAAAAGCAGAAATAGGAGTGTTTTCATGAAATTAATGCAGACAAACAAAGGAGAATTCGGATATCTGAAGCGTGAACGAAAGCGCAGGATTATAATTGCTGCCATTATGCTTGGTGTCCCCGTTTTTATTTTTATCAGTATGTGGATTTACCTAGGTACCAGAAATTCTATCTGGACTATCATTGCTCTGGTAGGATCTCTTCCAGGCTGTAAGGCTGTGGTAGATGTGATCATGGTCTATCTGGCAAAGCCTGTAGATCCGGTCCTGTACAAGAAGATCCATGCACATCAGGGTGATCTTGTCATGGCGTACGAGATGTATATGACTTTCTATGAAAAAAAATGCACCATAGATGCCATTGCAGTATGCGGAAATACCGTAGTCGGTTATACCAGTGATCCGAAGGCAGATACAAATTTTATGGCTGCAGAAGCCCAGAAGCTGGTTCGTAAAAACGGTTATAAAGTAGATGTAAAAATTCTTGGAGAGCTTCGCCCTTTCCTGGAACGGCTTGATTCTATGAATGTACACAAGGAATCCTTAGAAGAGGGGCTTCACTTTACACCAGATCCAAGATATCCGGATTTTACCAGAGATGAAATGGTGAAGCATGTGATCCTGAATTTGTGTATCTAAGGGGATATCCAGCATGAAAGAGTTTATTATTAATGAAAATGAAGCGGGACAGCGCTTTGACAAATATTTAGGAAAGCTTCTCCGTGAAGCTCCAAAAAGCTTTTTTTACAAAATGCTCCGCAAGAAAAATATTACCTTAAACGGCGGCAGGGCCACTGGAAATGAGAAGCTTTCCACTGGTGACCACGTAAAGCTTTTCCTTTCGGATGAGACTTTCGGGAAATTTGCAGGAGTACAGGAAACGGTAGCAAGAGCTCATCAGAAGCTTGATATTGTATACGAAGACGACAATATCCTTCTGATTAACAAACCTGTTGGAATGCTTTCCCAGCCTGCAGATGATAAGGAACCATCACTGGTAGAATATCTGACGGGGTATCTTCTGGAAAGCAGAGCGGTTACGGAGGCGTCTTTACATACCTTTCGCCCATCTGTCTGCAATCGTCTGGACCGCAATACCAGCGGACTTGTGGCTGCGGGGAAGTCCCTGGCAGGACTTCAGGAGCTTTCTTCATTGTTTCATGATCGAAGCCTTCACAAATTTTACCGCTGCCTGGTAAATGGTGTTATAAAAAATGAAAAATATGTCAAAGGATATTTGCATAAAGACGAAAAATGTAATAAAGTAACAGTACAGGAAACGGAAACATCCGGAGCACTTCCCATTGAGACCAGATACCGTCCCCTTGAAGATAACGGAACCGTTACCCTTCTTGAGGTGGAGCTGATCACCGGACGCACACATCAGATCAGGGCACACCTTGCAGGAACTGGTCATCCCCTTATTGGAGATTACAAGTACGGCAGGCGTACCTTAAACGATGAATACCGCAGAAAGTATGGTCTGAAATCGCAGCTGCTTCACGCACACAGGTTGGAAATTCCGGAAATTGAAGGGCGTCTTTCCTATCTGTCTGGCAAAGAGTTCACGGCCCCTTTGCCTTATCTGTTTCAAAAAATCCTGAAAGAAGAACACGTAGAGGAGAATAAATAATATGAAAATCTGGCATGAAGTATGGGACTATATAAAAATGATCATCATTGTAGTTGCTATAGTCCTGGTTATCAACAATGTAGTACTGATCAACGCAAAAATCCCTTCTCCATCCATGGAGAAGACTATTATGACCGGCGACCGTATCTTTGGATTCCGTCTTGCATATGGTATCAATCTGGATCTGTTTGGACATGAGATTTCCAAAAAAGTAAAGGATCCCGAGCGCTTTGACATTGTAATTTTCAAGTATCCGGATGATGAAAGCCAGCTTTTCATCAAACGTGTGATCGGACTTCCGGGAGAGACTGTTGAGATCAAAGACGGAAAGGTATACATCGACGGTTCTGAGACTGCTCTTGATGATTCCTTTATTCCAGAGAAAATGCAGGGAAGCTTCGGTCCATATACCGTTCCGGATAATTGCTATTTTATGCTGGGTGATAACCGAAATGATTCTAAGGATTCCCGCTTCTGGAAGAACACGTTCGTCCGCTTTGACCAGATCGTAGGGAAAGCAGTTGTAAGATATTATCCTTCCATCAAGCTTCTTGGCTACGAGGAACCGTAAGAATGGCGACATGGAACAGCAGAGGGCTCCGGGGTTCTACCCTGGAGGACCTTGTAAACCGAACAAACGAGCAGTACAGGGAGAAGGGACTTGCTCTGATACAGAAGATTCCCACTCCCATCACTCCGGTACGCATGGACAAAGAAAACCGTCACATTACTCTGGCATACTTTGACCAGCGAAGTACTGTTGACTATATAGGTGCAGTACAGGGAATTCCTGTCTGCTTTGATGCAAAGGAATGCAGCGCCCAGACGTTTCCTCTGGCAAATATTCATCCTCACCAGGTGAAATTTATGGAGGACTTTGAAAAACAGAATGGCGTGGCATTTTTTCTTATATTTTTCAGTCAGTTGAACTTATTTTATTATCTGCCTTTTCGGGAACTGTTGATATACTGGAGACGGATGGAAAAGGGCGGACGGAAAAGCTTCCGTAGGGAGGAACTGGATGAAAAGTATTACCTGCCGAAAAAGAGCGGATTTCTGGTTCCTTATTTAGAGGGATTAAAGTTGGATCTGGAAACACGCGTGTTGCCATAACACACGCAACGTTACTGTTCACTCCGTTTACAGTAACACGCTTCGCGATGCACAGAAATCATGCTTTGCATGATTTCGCGCCGCAACTCTCGGGTTTTCTGTGAACTTTGTTCACAAAAAACACCTCGCGGAATGTTACCAGTGAACAGTAACCACGCAACACTTCGTCTTGACAATCTTGGAATATTCCACTATAATCAACATTGATTTTTACATTATCGTAGTAGCGTGATAAAGTGTTATGTAATTAACAAGCAAGAAACAACATGGAGGAAACATGATATGCAGAGAATTTTTCATACGCCGGAGGGTGTACGGGATATTTACAGTCAGGAATGCAGCCGAAAGCAAAAACTTCAGGAAAAGCTTCACCGTGTATTCCATCAGTATGGCTTTGAAGATATAGAAACTCCCACATTTGAATATTTTGAAGTGTTTAGTAAAGAAGTGGGAACCATTCCCTCCAGGGAGCTTTATAAATTTTTTGACAGAGAAGGTAATACCCTTGTTCTTCGACCTGACTTTACACCGTCCGTTTCCAGAGCCTGTGCCACCTATTTTAACCCTGAAAAAGAAGTAGTAAGTCTGTGTTATACAGGCAACACTTTTATCAATAATTCCAGCTTTCGCGGAAGATTGAAAGAGACAACCCAGATGGGCGTTGAGCGTATGGGTGATGATTCACCGGAAGCAGATGCAGAGATCCTGGCTATGACGGTAGAGTGTCTGCTTGCAACAGGACTTACCGAATTTCAGGTAAGCGTTGGACAGGTTGATTATTATAAAGCGATTTTTGCCCAGACAGGCATGAGCCAGGAAGAGGAAGAAGAGCTTCGGGAGCTGATTTCCCAGAAAAATTACTTCGGTGTGGAAGAGCTTGTAAAGAATAAGAACATGGATAAATCCCTTGCAAGAGTTCTTTCCCAGCTTCCTCAGATGTTCGGATCGACAGAAGTTCTGGAAAAAGCAAAATCCCTTACGGACAATCCACAGGCATTAAAGGCGGTTGCTCGTCTGGAAGAAATCTATGAGCTTCTGAAGGTTTACGGCTATGAGAAATACGTTACTTTTGATTTTGCAATGTTAAGTAAATATCATTACTATACCGGAATCATTTTTCAGGCTTATACCTATGGTACAGGAGAAGCGCTGATCAAGGGCGGCCGTTACAACCAGCTGATGAAACATTTCGGCAAGCCTGCTGCATCCATCGGGTTTGCCATTGTAGTAGATAACCTTCTGATGGCTCTTTCCAGACAAAAAATCGAAATGGAGGAAGAGAAGGGCGTTACGGTTATCACTTACCGCAAAGAAAACCGTATCCAGGCAATCCAGAAGGCCAAAGAGCTTCGCGCCCAGGGCAGAAATGTAGCCCTTCGCCCAGAGAAAGTAACTAAGGTTTGTGAGGTGGAATTATGAGATATCTGACTTTTGCCCTTACCAAGGGAAGACTTGCAGACAAAACCCTTGCCATGCTTGAAAAAATCGGGATCACCTGCGAAGAGATGAAAGATAAGGATTCCCGTAAACTAATTTTTGTAAATGAAGAATTAAAGCTTCGTTTTTTCCTTGCCAAAGGACCAGATGTACCTACATATGTAGAATATGGCGCAGCTGACATCGGAATTGTCGGAAAGGATACGATCCTGGAAGAAGGCCGTAAGCTTTACGAGGTAATGGATCTTGGATTTGGAGCCTGCCGCATGTGCGTTTGCGGACCTGAAAGTGCAAAACCCCTTCTGAATTCAAACCAGCTGATCCGTGTGGCAACCAAATATCCAAACATTGCCAAAGATTATTTCTATAATAAGAAGCATCAGACTGTGGAAATCATTAAGCTGAATGGTTCTATTGAGCTTGCCCCTATTGTAGGTCTTTCTGAAGTGATCGTGGATATCGTTGAGACCGGAAGCACACTTCGCGAAAATGGACTGAAGGTGTTAGAAGAAGTTTGCCCTCTTTCAGCAAGAATGGTTGTGAATCAGGTAAGCATGAAAATGGAAAATGAAAGAATCAGTAAGCTGATTGAAGATTTACGAAAGGTAATCTGAAATTACTGTTTTTTCTGGAATAAAATAAAATTGGAAGGATCGATCACAATGCGTACAGTAAGATTAACAAAAGAATCTACCAAAGATATCCTGGAAAATCTTTTAAAACGGAGCCCTAATAATTACGGCAAGTTCGAAGCAGCAGTAGCAGATATTCTTGCAAATGTAAAAGAAAAAGGGGATGAAGCTCTTTTTTCTTACACAAAAGAATTTGATAAAGTAGAAGTAACTCCGGAAACCATACGTGTAACCGAAGAGGAAATCGAAGAAGCCTATAAAGCAGTTGATGCATCCTTATTGGAAGTTATCCGCAAGGCACTTGTAAACATCCGCAGCTACCATGAGAAACAGCGTCAGAACAGCTGGTTTACCAGTACCGAAAATGGCACCATGCTTGGTCAGAAAGTAACACCATTAAATCGTGTAGGTGTTTATGTTCCAGGCGGAAAAGCAGTTTATCCTTCTTCTGTATTAATGAATATTGTGCCGGCAAAAGTGGCAGGAGTACCTCACATCGTTATGACTACACCTCCTGGAAAAGACGGTAAAGTAAATCCATCCACTCTGGTTGCTGCCAAAGAAGCAGGCGCTGATGAGATCTACAAAGTTGGTGGTGCACAGGCAATCGGAGCACTTGCTTATGGTACTGCAAGTATCCCAAAGGTAGACAAGATCGTAGGACCTGGCAACATTTTTGTAGCCCTTGCCAAAAAGGCTGTTTATGGACATGTGAGCATTGATTCCATTGCTGGTCCAAGTGAGATCCTTGTCCTTGCAGATGAAACTGCAAATGCACACTATGTAGCAGCAGATCTTCTTTCTCAGGCAGAACACGATGAGATGGCTTCTGCAATCCTCATTACTACCAGTACAGAACTGGCACAGAATGTAGAGAAAGAGATTGAAGGTTATCTGAAGGTTCTTTCCAGAAAAGAGATCATCGAAAAATCTCTGGAGAATTTTGGATATATCCTTATTGCAGAAGATATGGATGAAGCAATTGAAGCAGCGAATGAGATTGCTTCGGAACATATGGAAATTGTCACTAAAAACGCTTTTGAGGTAATGATGAAGGTACGAAATGCAGGCGCTATTTTCATTGGAGAGTACAGTTCTGAACCTCTTGGTGATTACTTTGCGGGACCGAATCACGTTCTTCCTACCAACGGAACAGCTAAGTTCTTCTCCGCACTTTCCGTTGACGATTTTATTAAGAAATCCAGTATTGTATATTATTCCAAGTCTGCATTACAGGAAATCCACAAGGACATCATCCAGTTTGCATCCTCAGAGCAGCTAACTGCACACGCCAACTCCATTGCAGTCCGCTTTGAAGAGGAAGATAAAAAGGAGCAGCCATGACAAGAGAAGCTACTGTTGAACGAAATACAAAGGAAACTAAAATTGCCATAAAGCTGAATCTGGACGGAACCGGAAAAAGCAGTCTGGATACAGGTGTGGGATTTTTCGATCACATGTTAGATGGCTTTACCCACCACGGACTTTTTGATCTGGATATAAAGGTGAAGGGTGATCTTCAGGTTGACGATCATCATACCATTGAAGATACGGGAATTGTTCTTGGCACAGCTATTAAAGAAGCGGTTGGAGACAAGAAAGGAATCAGGCGTTACGGAAGCTGCATCCTTCCAATGGATGAGTGTCTTGTGCTTTGCGCCATTGATCTCGGGGGACGCCCGTATCTTTCCTTCGAAGGTGCGTTTACCAGTGAAAAAATTGGAGATATGTCCACAGAAATGGTGAAGGAATTCTTCTACGCCATTTCTTATACGGCAGCCATGAATCTTCACATTAAGGTTCTAACACCGGGAAATAATCACCATATGGCAGAAGCCATGTTCAAAAGCTTTGCAAAGGCGCTGGATATGGCGGTAGCTTATGATCCTCGTATTACAGATGTGCTTTCTACGAAGGGAAGTCTCTAAAGGCAGAATAAACAGAATTACAATTAAGACGATATGATATATGCCACTTGTTTTCATTTTTTTCGAATTGAGCATGAAAGCAGGTGGCATAATTGCAGAAGAATTTTTCATAAAGGAGTATTAAAAATATGGAACAGAACCAATTAAAGTCCAAAATGTCCTGGTCAGATTTCAAATTAAACAGTGACGGTATGGTTCCGGTTATTGTGCAGGATTACAAAACAGACGAAGTTCTTATGTTTGCGTACATGAATGAGGAAGCATACCTTACCACTCTGAAGCTGGGAAAAATGACTTACTGGAGCCGTAGCCGCAACGAGCTCTGGACCAAAGGACTAACCTCCGGTCATGTTCAGTATGTGAAATCATTGACTATTGACTGTGATAATGATACAATTCTGGCAAAAGTAGAGCAGGTAGGGGCTGCATGCCATACCGGAAACCGGACATGCTTTTTTACCCCATTGCTCTAAAGCCTGTTTGAAAAATCATTCCTGCAATCTGCACGCCCCACTTTGCGATATATTTTGCAGAAAGCCTTTTTCAAACACGCTCTAAAAAAGACTGCAAAAGGTAAAATTATTACATGAAAAAACAAGTGAAAAACGGTGTGATCAAAGTTCTGATCCTGGTTCTGATTCTGGCAGGTGCGTATGGGCTGTGGTGTCATTTTCTTACAGATAATGTAATCTGGAAGAAGCTTAAAATAAACGGCATAGCCATTCAGGGAATGACCAAAGAGGAAGCCATTGACGCAATTTCAAAAGATTTTCAGGAAAAATATGAGAACACACAGATGACTATTACCCTGAACGGAAAGAACTTCAAGTTGTCTATCTATCCTGTTCTCGGCCTTGATGTAAAGTCAATTGTAGAAAGTGCCTATGCTCTTGGACATAGTGCCTGGTTTACTCATGGAACCGACCGCATCGAACTGATGAACAGCAAGACAAAGGAAGAAGTCACCCTTATGCCGGAAGCCCGAAACAAAGACGAACTGGACAAGCTTCTGGAGGATGCTGGAATTTCAAAGGGATCCACCACTATACAGACTTCCTGTGAACTTACAGATACAGAGCTGGTTATCACTAAGGGAAAAACCGGAATCGGTCCGGATATGGATGCACTGAAAGAAGCGATTCTAAAAGCAATTTCCATAGAAGATTATGAAGCTGTTATCGAATGTCCTACTATGAAGACACCGCCAGAGGAACTGGATCTGGAAGCCTATTATGAAAAAATACATACAGAAGCCACAGATGCTTCTCTGGGGGAAAATAATGAAATTATTCCGGCAGTTACCGGAATTTCATTTGATGTGAAGTCAGCTGCAAAGAAGCTGGAAAAAGCAAAAGAAGGGGCAAAGATTACCATCCCCCTTGAAATAACCCTGCCCGAAGTTTCTACAGAAGAGATAGAAGCCCTTCCTTATCTGAATCTTCTTGGTACTTATACTACATATGGCGGCGGTACCGAAAACCGTGTTGCCAATTTGAAGCTTGCCGTGGAAGCCTGTGATGGAGTGGAACTTCAGCCAGGACAAATTTTTTCCTACAACGATACTTTAGGTCCACGTACTGAGGAACGAGGGTACAGGGAAGCAACTGTAATTGTAGGAGGCGAACATGCCCAGGATATCGGAGGCGGAATCTGCCAGATTTCCACTACGTTGTTTATGGCATGCCTGCAGTCTGATCTGACCATTGTTGAGCGTCATAATCACGCTGCCCGAATTGATTATGTTGAGGATGGTCTGGACGCAGCAGTGGTGTGGGGAGGTCAGGATTTCCGTTTTCAGAATAATACTGCTTATCCAATTAAAATTGAAGCCTCTTACGATGAAAAAGAGGAAGCCGTAACGGTATCCATTTACGGAACCAAAACTGACAATAATACGGTAGAGATTACTACAGAGCATTCCGATCCAAACACCTGTAAAACCTACCGCAGTGTCTACGATGAGAATGGAACACTTCTCCGCACAGATGAAGTCGGGTACAGTAAATACAAGCAATAACCCTATAAATCTATTGATTTCGACATAACGGTCTGCTATAATGAGGTGAATTGAATAAATCCGTTTTCAGTGCCAGACATATCTGTCTGCTACAGCGTGCAGATTGTGGGAATATTTTTTCAACACGCTCTAAGAGGGAATCAGGTGAAAGTCCTGAACGATCCGGTCACTGTAACCAGGGAGTAGAATCCAGTGAAACCATTGGTATATTGCTGAGAAGGATGGATTCTGTGTTGATCTGTAAGTCAGGAAACCTGCTGAATTCGTTTAATGAAAGCTTCCGAAGAAAGTACTTCATTCTCATTAATATATTTGATAATACAATATATTGAATTTTTAGTGCCTGTTTTCTCAGAGGAAGCAGGCATTTTTTTGAAATAATCCTGTCAGGATTGCCCATTGTACAAACAGGCTCCAGAAGCAATTGGGATTTATTCAGATTATAAAATAATAGGAAGAATCGAGGAAAAAGAAATGAAAAGAAATTCAAAACGCTTTCTTGCACTGTTCCTTTCCGTCGCGATGACGGTCACTCCTGCTGTACTTACACAGGCAGAAAATGAGGATGCAAACGTACAGGTTTCTGTTACACCAACTCCAGAAACAGAGGCGGAGAAGACTGCTGTTGCTGCTGAGACTCCTGTGCAGGAGAACGCAACAGCTGAGGAAGAAAACACTGACACTACAGTAACTCCGGCAGCAGTGGATGCCTCTGCTGTGGAAGAGACACCTGCTGCTACAGAAACACCTGCCTCTGAGACCACTCCTGAGGTTACTGCATCACCTGCTGAAGAAAGCAAAAATGAGGAAGCAGAAGCTCCACAGCCTACAGCTGCACCAGAAACAACAGAAGAGGGCAAAACCGAAGAGACAGATAAACCAGAAACAAAGCCAGAGGATCTGAACCCAGATGGTTCCAACATGACCATTGACAAGGAAGATAACAGTGCATATAAAATGCTTAAAATCAAAAGCTCTTCTGCTGAATTAAATGGTGATAAAATTAAGATAACCCTCAATACTGACGGAAAGAACTATGAGAAGCTTTATCTTGGTTCTAAAGAAGATCCTGACGAAGCAAAAAATGCAGCAGCAATCGTTGGTACAGAAAATGAAGATGGTTATACTTTCATTTTTGAGGTTCCTGCCAGTGAACAGGTCCAGACTTTCAGCATCGTACCATTTTCTGTAAAAAATCAGAAATGGTACACAAATATGGCTTTGAAACTGAACGTTCCAGGAATGAAAGCCCCGGAACCAACAGCTACTCCAGAGCCAACTGCAGCCCCTGAGCCAACTGCCACTCCACTGCCAACTGCAGCTCCAACCCAGGCACCAGCCCAGAATGAGATTACAGATGCCGGAATCAAGCTTGTAAAAGAAAACGGTGATGAATTTGCAATGTTCGTAATCACCGGTTCCACTGTAAAGGTTTCGGAGGATAAATATATTGTCACACTTTCTACCGCAAAACAGAATTATGACATGATCTATCTTGGCAGTGCCAGTGACTCTGATAAAGAAGCAAATTCCATCAAAGGAGTAGAGAACAGTGCAGGAGGCTATACCTACACCTTTGAAGTTACTGCAAGCAAGGAAGCTCAGACAATAGCAGTCGTTCCTCATTCCAAGAAGAGCCAGAACTGGTACGCAAAGGGTATATTGACGATTACCGTACCGGCGGTTCCAGGATATGGAGAGGCTGCTCCAACACCGGAACCAACTGTTTCCCCAGAGCCTACCGAAGCACCGGTTGAGACTCCTGCACCAACTGAAACTCCAGTGCCAAGCACAACTCCGGAAGCAACCACCACCCCAGAGCCAACAGCAACCCCTGCTCCAGGCAGCTGTGCAAGCGGAATTTATAATATTACAGTAAACTCCAGTTCCTCTATGTTCCGTGTAATTGACTGTGTCCTTACTTCCAAAAACGGAAAAATGACAGCTGTTCTTACTTTAAGCGGAACTGGTTACGACTATCTATGTCTGGGAACAAAAGAAGAAGCTGCCGCAGCAGATTCCTCCACCTGGGTTCCATATGTGGCAGACGCAAATGGCAAATATACATATGAGATTCCTGTTGAAGCCCTGGACAATGGAATTGCAGTTGCTGCTTTTTCCCACAAAAACCAGATCTGGTATGACAGGATCCTGACTTTCCAGTCCAGCACTTTAAATAAGATAGGTGACGTACAGGATGATCCGCAGCCAGATACTGCTCCTGACACAACAATCACAGCAACTCCTGCACCCACTGCAAAACCAAATAAAAAACCGACAGCAACTCCTACACCAACAGCAACTCCAAAGCCAGACAAGAAACCGGAAGAGGAATCCAAATACGAATCTGACTTAAGCGGCGGAACAGCATCTGTAAACAGTTCTACTACATTAGCAGATGGAACCTACACTCCTGACAGTTTCTCCTGGTCTGGTGGTTCCGGAAAGGTCAGCATTACCTGTAACAAAGTTACGGTCACAAATGGTCAGGCATATGCGACCATTGTATTCAGCAGTGAATATTACGGTTATGTAAAAGCCAATGAAAATAAATACTACGGTGCATGCGGCGGCGGAACTTCTACTTTCACAATACCGGTAGCACTGAACCAGAATAATACGATCATTGGTATGACAACCAGAATGTCCCAGGCTCATGAAATCACTTACACCATTTATATCGCTTTAAAGGGTGCAAACGATCCGAAGAAAACAGACAAGGATAACCCAGCTGATGACAACAGCATGCTTTCCACAGGAAACAAGAAGCTGGATGATTCTGCACCGGAGATCACAGGTCTTGAGTATAAAGACGAAACTACTCTTGAGCATGCAAAATACTTTAAGCTTTATCACTATGCAAAGGGCATTACCCTTCTTGAAGTAGATATGACAACAGATACTGCAAGAAAACCGGAAACTGTTGATTCCGGGAAAGAAGATGAAAAAACGAAAGCTGCTGATTCCCAGGAACTTACAGGTACAGAAAAGCTCTACATGGGCAATGTTGTAAAATACCTGATCGTACCTGAGGGTGCTGTTATCCCTGCAGGACTTGATAAAGATGTAATCGTAATCAACCAGCCGGTAGAATCTGCTTATGTGGCTTCCACAGATGCTCTTAACATTTTGGATAAGCTTGATCTTACAGACAAAGTTACTGCTCTTGGAATGGAAAAAGAGGACTGTACGGTAGACAGCCTTACAGCTGCTCTGGAAGATGGTTCCTTAACTTTTGCAGGAAAAGATGAAGATACAGATTACAAAGCTCTTGTAAAGAGTCAGTGCGGTATTTCTATCCTTTCTTCTGATATTCTCCCGACAGAGGAAGCAGACACAGAAGCAAAAGAAAACCTTCTGAAAGATTCCGCAGAGAAATATTCCACTCTGAAAATCCCGTTTATCGTGGACCGTTCTGCAGATGAAAAGGATGACAATGCAAAAGCTGAGTGGGAAAAAGCTTACGAAGCAATTTTTGTAACTGATGAGGAAGAATAAATTACTATTCTTCACCATATGCACAGTAGCAAGAATAATCAGCAGGAGAAAATAAAAATGTATGACAAAAAGCTGAAATATAAAATTTTAAGTATTTTTGCAGCAACAGTTATGACATTTACTGCCATTACTCCGGTATGGGCAGAAGAGGAGAACCTGGAAGCAGATGCTTCCGGGGAGACTTCTTCTGACACATCAGAAAAAAATGCTGCACCTGAAATTGCAGGTCTGACCTATGAATCCGCCATGGATCTGTCTTTTGCAGAATGCTTTGACGTGTATTATTACAATGACGGTTACAAACTTCTGGACATCCATGATGATGCCAGATATCTGATCGTCCCAGAGGGCAAAGAGGCACCTGATGATCTGGATCCTGAAATCCAGATCCTTCAGCAGCCACTTGACACCATCTACATGGCAGCCACTTCCCCGATGGCATTGTTCGATGCAATCGGAAGTGTAGACTCCATCAAGCTGTCAGGTCTTGATGCTTCCGGTTGGTATATCCAGTCAGCAGCTGATGCTATCAATAACGGCGAAATGACCTTTGCGGGAAAATACGATGAACCAGATTACGAGCTTCTGGTAGGTGACGACTGTGATCTTGCAATAGAGTCTACCATGATCCTTCATGCACCGAAGGTACAGGAGATGATCGAAACTCTTGGAATTCCTGTTTTCACCGATCGCTCCAGCTATGAGAGCCAGCCCCTTGGACGTACAGAGTGGATCAAGCTTTATGGCGCAATGATGAACAAAGAAGAGGAGGCAAAGACCTTCTTTGACCAGCAGGCACAGGTTATTGAGAAGCTAAAGGACTTTACAAATACGGAAAAAACAGTTGCATTTTTCTACATCAATACCAGCGGTTCTCCTGTAGTACGTAATCCTAAAGATTATATTTCCAGCATGATCGAGATTGCCGGTGGAAGAAATACATTCGCAGATCTTCAGGATGACAGTGGAAAAACTTCCGTTGCCATTACCATGGAGGAATTCTATAATACTGCGGCAGATGCAGATTATCTGATCTACAACTCCAGTATTGATGCGTCTGTAAAAAGCATAGACGATCTTCTTGCAAAAGAAAGTCTGATGGCTGATTTTAAAGCCGTAAAAGAGGGAAATGTCTGGGTAACTGATGATTCCATGTACCAGCATACAGATACAATTGGTGAACTGATCACAGATCTGAACCTGATGCTTACCGGCGGAAGTGAAGAGGATATGACTTTTCTTCATAAGCTGAGCTGACAGCAGGTTCTGTTGTAAATGAAACAAAAATGGAGAAAAATAAAATGAGCAATCAATCCGCTGGAACCAGCTTCCACATGGAAAATTTTAAGAGACGATCTCGTTACGCTATGGTTTTCATTCTGCTGATCCTGGCCTTTGGCCTGATCACAGTTTTGAATATCAACACAGGAAATGTTCATATTTCTCTGTCTGAGATCATAGATATCCTGCTGAAAAAAGCCACAGATACAAAAGAATACAGCATCATCTGGAAAATCCGTCTTCCCAGGATCCTGATGGCTGCCATTCTTGGAGGTGCCTTATCCCTATCTGGTTTTCTTCTCCAGACCTTTTTTGAAAATCCCATTGCAGGACCTTTTGTTCTGGGAATTTCTTCCGGTGCGAAAATGGTAGTAGCTCTTACCATGATTTATTATCTTGGCAGAGCCGTAAACGTAACTTCTTACACTCTGATCATTGCAGCTTTTATTGGTTCCCTGATTTCCATAGGTTTTATTCTTCTGATTTCAAAAAGGATCAAGCACATGGCCACCCTTCTGGTTGCCGGAATCATGATCGGCTATATCTGTTCTGCAGTAACTGATTTTGTGGTAACTTTTGCAGACGATTCCGATATTGTAAATCTTCACGGATGGTCACAGGGAAGCTTCTCCGGTATGAGCTGGAGTAACGTTTACATTTCCTGTGTGGTGGTAGGAATTACCCTGGCCCTGACCTTCCTGCTGTCAAAGCCCATCGGTGCTTATCAGCTGGGAGAAGCTTATGCACAAAGCATGGGCGTAAATATCAAATTCTTCCGTGTTGCATTGATTTTGCTTTCCAGTATTTTATCAGCAACTGTAACTGCTTTTGCAGGACCGATTTCTTTCGTTGGAATTGCAGTCCCATTTCTGATGAAAAGAAGCTTCGGCACATCCAGACCACTTATAATCATTCCGGGAACATTCCTGGGCGGTGCAGTTTTCTGCATGATGTGTGACCTGATTGCCAGAATGGCTTTTGCCCCTCTGGAGCTGAATATCAGTACCGTTACCTCCATCTTTGGAGCACCTGTTGTTATTTTCATGATGTTGCGGAAGAAGAGAGGAAACTGAAATGGATAATTACTATTTTCATATGGATAACCTTTCTGTCGGTTATGACAAAAAGGCCTTAATTCATGATATCTGTATTGGAATTAAAAAAGGGGAGATTGTAACTCTCATTGGTCCAAATGGTTCTGGTAAATCTACGATTCTGAAAAGTATCACAAGACAGCTGCAGATCATTGGTGGAAAAGTTTACTTTGATGATCGCAATCTGAATTCTTTTTCCTATAAAGAGCTTTCCACACGCATGGCAGTAGTTCTTACGGAACGAATGCGTCCGGAGCTTATGACCTGTCATGATATTGTGGCAACCGGACGCTACCCTTATACAGGCAGACTCGGTATTCTTTCCAGAGAGGATGAGGAAAAGGTAGAGGAAGCCATGAGAGCGGTGCATGCGGAATCGCTTGGCAGTCGTGACTTTAACAACATCAGCGATGGCCAGCGTCAGAGAGTGCTTCTTGCCCGTGCGATCTGCCAGGAACCGGATATTATTATTCTGGATGAGCCAACCTCTTTCCTTGATATCAAACATAAGCTGGATCTTTTATCCATTCTTCGGGATATGGCAAAAAAGAAGCAGATCACAGTTATCATGTCTCTTCACGAAATCGATCTGGCACAGAAAATTGCAGATAAGATCATCTGCGTAAAGGGAGATACTATTTCTCATTTTGGAAAGCCGGAAGATATTTTTAAAGAGAACATGATCAAGGAGCTGTATGAGATCAACAATGGATTTTTTGATCCCCTGTTTGGAAGTATTGAGCTTCCGAAACCAGACGGAGAAGCGAAAACTTTCGTAATCTGTGGAAACGGCACTGGTATTCCCATATTCCGTCAGCTGCAGAAAGAGCATACACCTTTTATTGCAGGTATTCTTTACACCAATGACGTGGATTACCGCCTGGCAAGACTATTGGCTTCAAAGGTGATCACGGAAGAACCCTTCATGGAAATCAGTGAAGAAGCCTTCCAGAAGGCGCAAAAAGCCATGGAAAGCTGTGAGAGGATAATCTGCACGGCTGTTCCGGTTGGAAGCTGCAATAAGCGGTTAGGAGAGCTTATAGATGCAGCGAAGAAGAGCGGGAAAACAGAGTTTGTATAATTCTGCCTTGCGGGATTCTTTGATTCCGTTTCTTTACAGGACTCATTTTTTACGTTATACTGAGTTCACCGAAAGAAGGAGAGGACTCGTTTTATGAAAAAAAATATATTTACAAAAGACAACCTGATGTTCTTTATCATTCTGAATCTGGGATTGATTTTTACAGCGGTTGGAATTGCCATTTTTAAAACACCCAACCATTTCGCATTTGGTGGTACATCTGGTCTGTCTATTATCCTTTCTACCTTATTTCCGAAGTGGAATGTAGGTGCATTTATGTGGATCGTCAATGCAGCACTTGTTGTACTTGGATTTTTCTTCCTTGGAATCCGCTCCATGGGCTGGACTGTCTATTCCTCTTTTGCCCTGTCTTTCTATGTAAGTGCCTGTGAAGCTATTTATCCCCTTAGTTCGCCACTTACACATGACGTGTTCCTGGAGCTGTGTTTTGCAGTTATTCTCCCAGCAGTGGGAGCTGCTATGGTATTTAATGTCGGTGCCTCCACTGGTGGTACTGATATTGTGGCAATGATTTTGCACAAATATACCAGCCTTGAGATCGGGCGTGCCCTTTTGGTCAGCGACCTGGGAATCGTACTGATCGCAGCTTACCTTTACGGTGCCCAGACCGGACTTTACTGTATTCTTGGAATGATCCTGAAATGCACTGTAGTAGACAGTGCTATTGAGAGTCTGAATCTGAGAAAGGTATGTACGATCATTAGCAAATATCCGGAGCAGGTAGAAGAGTTCATCATCAATGACCTGCATCGTTCTGCCACAGAGCAGAAGGCCTTTGGCATCTATACCAAGAAGGAGCAGAAGGTAATGATGACTGTGCTTACCCGAAGTGAGACCAACCGTCTTCGTATTCATTTAAGACAGATTGATCCCCATGCATTTATTACTATTGTAAACAGCAGCGAGATCATTGGAAAAGGCTTCCGTTCTATCTGATGCCTGCCAGCTAATGCAGAAGACTGATTTTCCCATAACAGAACGGTCTGATGAAGCTTGATTTTAAAACCAGAAAGGAATACAGGCCATGATTTCCAAAACCATGCGAGCAATTCTCCACACCCTTTCCTACGGCAATATCGAAGTGGAATCCTCCCGCAGACTGGTGGACATTAAGAAGCTGGATGCCATGAATATTTTTCTGAAAAAAATGGATATCCAGATTTTCAACGGGGACTACGAAATCCCTCTGCGGATTTATTTTCCTACTGAAGAAGCCATGACAAACGGGGTGGAAAAAAGCCATACTTTTCCAGTTCTTCTATTTTTTCATGGCGGAGGATGGGTGACAGAAAGTGTGGATACCTATAACCGTGTATGTGCCAGAATGTCTCAGTCTACCGGTCATATTGTAGTATCCGTGGAATACAGGCTTGCTCCTGAATACCGTTTTCCAACGGCTCTGATGGACTGTTATGCAGCAGCGAAAGCGCTTTACACCAATAAGCTGATCCTGAATACTGATCCCCGGAAAATAACTATCATGGGTGACAGTGCCGGAGGAAATCTTGCAGCCGCAGTTGCTCTTATGGCAAGGGACAATGGAGAATTCCAGGTATACCGGCAGATTCTTATTTATCCGGCCTTATATAATACGTATACAGCCGCTTCGCCCTATGCCTCGGTGCAGAAGAACGGTACGGACTATCTGCTTACTGCAGTGAAAATGCAAGATTATCTGAATCTGTATGAAAGCTGCCCCGAGGATCGGGTCAACCCTTATTTTGCACCTCTTCTGGCAAAAGATTTTTCTAATATGCCAGAGACCCTGATTCTCACAGCAGAGTTTGATCCTCTTCGTGATGAAGGCGAAGATTATGGAAAAAAACTGGTAGAGGCTGGTAATTATGTGGAAGTACACCGAATCAAAGATGCACTTCACGGCTTTTTTGCTCTTGGAATCCGCTTTTTCCATGTGCAGGAAAGTTTTTCTTATATGAACGAATTCTTAAAAAGGGAAGTGTGAAAATTGAAAGAAGGATATTCGAACTGGAGAAAACTGGATAACGCGGCCCTTGCTTTTCCTCTGGTAACTGGCAAAAATGATACCAGAGTATTTCGTTTTTACTGTGAACTAAAGGAAAATGTAAAACCGGAGCTTCTCCAGACCGCTCTTGAAAAAACCATGGAAAAATATCCTCTGTTTCAGATGGTTCTCCGAAAAGGATTATTCTGGTTCTACCTGGAACACAGGGATATTCGTCCAATTGTAAAGGAAGAGAAGAAGCCTCCATGCAGCAGGCTGTATATTCCAGACAAAAAGAATCTTCTTTTTCAGGTCAGCTATTATGAAAAAAGAATCAATTTTGAAGTTTTCCATGCACTGACAGATGGTACCGGGGCAATGCATTTTCTCCAGGAACTGGTAAGCAATTATCTGAAGAAGGCTCACCCGGAACAGGATCTGCCTTCTCTGCCAGTCACGGATATGAGCACCCCCGGTGATCAGGAGGAGGATAGCTTTTCCCAGTATTATTCCTCGGATATTCCCGGAAATTCCGAGAAAAAACCTCGTGCTGTCAGACTTCCGGGAGAACGGCTGCTTCATGAGGATATGCATATTACAGAGATTGTACTTCCGGTAAAAGAGCTTCATGCAAAAGCAAAAGAATACGGTGTCTCCATAACCATTCTGATCACAACCATGTTTCTTTGTTCCATCCATGAGGAAATTCCCAAGAGCAGACAAAATCGCCCCATTGCCCTTATGGTACCTGTAAATCTGCGGAATTATTTTCCCTCACAGTCTATGGCAAATTTTTTTGGCTGGATAGAAGTGGGACATGATTTTTCCCAAACTTCTGATTTTACAGAAATTCTGGCTCACGTGAAAGAGCAGTTTGCCGCGGAACTGGTAGAAGAGAAAATTGCCAGACATATGAATAGCTATGTCCGTCTGGAGAAAAATCCGGTCATCCGTGCAGTTCCCCTGGAAATAAAGAAATATTTCCTTATGCTGGGAGCAAACCTAAGCTCTAGAAGCATTACGGCTGTTTATTCCAATATTGGAATTCTTCGTTTTCCAAAGGAGTATAACCAGTACATTGACCGTTTCGGAATTTTCGCAAGTACCAACTCCATGCAGCTTTGTTCCTGTTCTTACGAAAACGAAATGGTTCTTGGATTTACCTCCAAGCTTCCCAAGGATAATATTCAGCGAAATTTTCTGAACATGCTGAAAAAAGAAGAAATTCCTTATACAGAAAAAACCAATAATTTCCCCGGCTGTTCCCTGAAAGAGAAAAAGGAGGCGCAGAGAATCGTGCAGGTTTTCAATTTTGTCTGCATTGCAGCTGCAATTCTCTGCGGCATGATCAATTACCTTACACGGGAAAAACTGGACTGGTTCTGGTTCGCCGCAGCTGGCTGTCTTTGCGGATGGCTGATCGTAGCGGTTGCTTATGCCAAACGGAGGAATATCTTAAAAAACGAGATCATACAGTTGATCCTGGTAACTATTATCGCGGTTCTGTGGGACAAATATACCGGATGGCATGGATGGTCTCTGGATTTTGTCCTTCCATTTGGCGCTCTTGCAGTGCTTGGCTCTATACCTGTGATCGTAAAAGTACAAAAGCTGGAAAAAGAAGAGTATCTGTTTTACCTTGTTCAGGCTGCTTTTGCTGGTCTGGTACCGCTGATCCTTATGTTTTTTCACCAGATCCGTTTCCCATACCCATCTGTGGTATGCACAGGAATCAGTCTGCTGGTATTTGCAGGAATGTTTATTTTTAACAGCAATGATACTATCCGGGAGTTTCATAAAAAACTTAGAATGTAATAAAATGGACACAGATTGCAAGGACTTCTTTGCTGAAATTTCGCTAAAGCAGTCCTTGCGATCTGTGTCCGTCTGTTATGTCTGATACCCTAAAGCGTATTTGATAAATCATTCCCGTAATCTGCACGCCCCACTTTGCGGGAGTTTTTGCAGAAAGCCCTTTTCAAATACGCTCTGGAAGTTAATATAATTAAATTTCTACAAGAATTCCCTTCTCTTTATCATACTTACAATATTTGCCATTTCCGGAAATAAATGGCTGATAAGTATTCGTACGTGTATCTTTCACATATACAATTCCTGTGGCGATCATTTCTACCAATGAGAAACGTTTACTCAGGCTTGAGATCCAGGAGTAGGTTTTATTACTGTCAGAATCAGCAGCAACCAGACTGTATCCCTCTTCACACGGTTTCAGAGAGAAGTAAATTTTCTCCGGCTTAGAAGTCTCTTTAAATACCTGGCTTGCTATATAAGTAGAAAAATTCTTCTCCACAAACTGCTGGAAAGAGTATAAGGTATAAACCTCTCCGCTGACTTCGTCTGTAATCCGGTCTCCGCGCTGCAGACGCGCCTTGATCAGAGACAAAGTCTCAATGGTCCAGTTGATAAAGGAAATGCTGCTGTAGGTCATGCTCTCAAGAAGCTGGTCGATCAGTTTCTTTGTGAGAACATTTGATTTCGTTGCTTCGTTAAACAATTCTTCATTCATAATTCGCACCCTCCATAACATATATATGTTAATTGATAATCTTAATTATAAGATCTTATTTTGTTAAAATCAATAATTTCTCCCTCGTTTTTGTATTATTTGTTATTTGTTATTGCTGTTATTTTATATATATTGTTTGCCTTTAACACAAAACCATGTTATCATCATAAGAGTTGGAGTTTATAAAAAGCAAAAACAAATTTTACGAATTTGGAAGGAAAAATTTATGGAAAAACATCATCATGAACGAAGTACTTTTTCCGGTAAACTGGGATTTGTACTGTCTGCTGCCGGAGCTTCCGTCGGACTGGGAAATATATGGCGATTTCCTTACCTTGCGGCAAAGTACGGCGGTGGAATATTTTTACTGATTTACATTATTCTGGCACTTACTTTTGGCTACTCTATGATTGTCGCCGAAACCGCCCTTGGCCGAACGACAAGAAAAAGCCCGGTAGGCGCTTTTGGAAAATTTGGCAAGTCTAAATGGCTGTCCTTTGGTGGCTGGATCAATGCCATCATTCCAGTCCTGATCGTGCCATACTATTCCGTTATCGGCGGATGGGTTATCAAATATCTGATCGAATATATAAAAGGTAACAGCCAGAAGCTGGCAGAAGACGGATATTTTTCTGAGTTTATTTCGAATGGTACCTCCACAGAGGTCTGTTTCCTTATTTTTGCATTTTTAACAGTTGCAATCATATATGCAGGAGTCCGAAACGGAGTAGAGCGCGTTTCCAAATTTATGATGCCGGTTCTGGTATTTTTATCTGTGCTTATTACTGTTTACTCTGTTACAAGACCAGGTGCCCTTGCAGGAGTGAAATATTTCCTGGTACCAAATATTGAGAATTTCTCCTGGATGACAGTGGTAGCCGCCATGGGTCAGATGTTTTATTCCCTGTCTATTGCCATGGGAATTCTGGTAACCTTTGGCTCTTATATGAAAAAGGACGTATCTATCGAAGGTTCCACCAAGAATGTAGAAGTGTTTGACACTGCAATTGCCATTATGGCAGGTCTGATGATCATTCCGGCTGTGTTTGCATTCTCCGGTGGAGATCCGGATACTTTACAGGCAGGACCGGCGCTTATGTTCATCACCATTCCCAAGGTATTTGCCAGTATGGGGTTTGGAACTCCCATTGGGATTCTGTTCTTTGTACTGGTGCTGTGCGCAGCTCTTACCAGCTCTATTGCCCTGACGGAGAGCGCTGTATCTACCTTCCAGGACGAACTGAGATGGCACAGAAAGAAAGCAACCGTTATTGTTGGTGTGATCATGATTCTTCTTGGAACTCTTTCTTCCCTTGGATATGGACCGCTTGGCTTTGTAAAAATCATTGGAATGCAGTTTCTGGATTTCTTTGATTTCCTCACCAATTCTGTAATGATGCCAATTGCCGCACTTGCAACCTGTCTTTTAATTTCCAGAAAAGTGGGAGTGGAAAAGATTGAGGAGGAAGTAGTAGCTGAAGGCGGAACTTTCCGCAGGAAAAAGATTTTTAACTTCATGATCAAATATCTTTGCCCGATATTTGCAGCAATTATCCTGCTTAGCTCTGTAGCAAATGCATTTGGACTGATTTCCATGTAAATAATTTGTAACTGTTCTGTACTTCTCAGTTACCACTTCGCGAAATAATACCTGCTGAATAAATACTATAATTTTTTAATCGCCCCACCCATCTCAGGTGGGGCGATTGTATAAGGACTGCCTCCATATCTACAAAGCTTTAAAGTCTGCCACATTTCCATCAATAACGCACACAACTTTTCCCTATATCTGCTTTTTACAATATGGTTACATTTATCACTACCAAAACATGTATAATAGAACTAGAGCGTGTTTGAAAAAGCATTCCTGCAATCTGCACGCCCCACTTTGCGGGAGATTTTGCCCGAATTCGGTTGTCGTAGCCCGCTACGACGCCCTCATCCGGACAAAATCTCCCACAAATTGTGACGCACATCTTGCAGAAAGCCTTTTTCAAACACGCTCTAGTACATCAAATAAAGATTATTTTTCAGAGTATACAAGAAAGGACCCGAAATGAAAGCCAGAATACTTGTAATAGAAGATGAACCAGCAATCAATAACTTACTTTGCATGAACCTGGAAGTCACCGGCTACCAGACCGTAAGCTACCTGGACGGCAATGACGCCAGCGAAGGAATTGCCTGGGATCATGAGTTCCAGTGCGCCCTTGTAGATATTATGCTCCCTGGAAAAGATGGATATACCCTTTTACCAGAACTGAATCACTACGGCATTCCCGTCATTTTTCTCACCGCCAGAGCCGACATCGCAAGCAAAGTAAAAGGCCTTAAAGAAGGTGCCGAAGACTATATTGTAAAGCCCTTCGAGATGCTGGAAGTGATGGTCCGCCTGGAGAAAGTACTGGAACGTCATGGAAATTTACAGGAGCAGATACAGATTAACAATATTACCATAGACACCATAAGCCATACCGTTACCAGAAATGGAGAGGAAATTTACCTGAAACCAATGGAATACAACTGCCTTATGATGTTCGTCCGCAATCCCAATAAAGCTCTTACAAGAGAGCAGCTTCTGGCCGGTCTCTGGGGCGTAGAATTCGAAGGAGAAACAAGAACAGTAGATGCACATGTGGGACGTATCCGCAAAAAGCTGGGCTGGCAGAACAGGATCAAAACCATTCCCCGCATTGGATACCGACTGGAGGTGGAATTTTGAAGCTTTTTACAAAAATCTTTTTACAGGTGGCCTGCGTGATCCTGATTTTATCCTCCGCTGTTTTTTTCTATACTTCATATCGCTGGAAGAATCAGAGTATTCAGTATATCAATAACTATGAATATACCAAATTTCAGAATAATCTTTTACAATTTGAGGAGAAATTAAGACTTACAAGCAGTCAGTCCGCTAATTCCGATGAGAAAGTCCGAAACCGAATTCTTATCTACGCTTTCCGACAGATTTTCCATGACAGTGCTGTTCTATATCAGAATGATGAAGAACTTTACAACGGTACCGCCTATGACTTCGATGTTCAGGGAATCCAGGAACAACTGGGAGAAGTGGAATTACACGGAAAATGGTATGACGCGGATACTTATATCTGTGATCCCCTTATCAGCAAAGCCGACGGTAAAACACTGTTGCTTTTTTTTTATTCCTCCACAGAGTCAACTACAAATCTGAATTATCAGATTGTCACTTATAAAGACGTTTCTGATGTTCTGGAGAGTAACAGGATCCTTTTTTATCAGGCGGGTATGTTGACGCTGGTTCTTCTTCTGTTAACCGGAACAATTCTTTTTTTCAGCCTGCGGAAAATTATGGCACCCCTTACAAAATTAAGGGAAGCTGCGGTTTCTGTATCTGAAGGCAACTATGATATACAAGTTCCTGCGGAAGGAGATACGGAACTGGCGCAGGTTGGCAAAAGCTTTAATCAGATGTCCTCCAAGGTTAAAGAACAGATTGAATGCCTTTCCACTGTAAACCATACACAACGACAGTTAATGGGAAGTCTTGCCCATGAGCTGAAAACACCTATGACCTCTATCCTGGGATATGCAGATACCCTTCTCACAGTGCGCCTGCAAAGACAGCAGCAGGAGAGAGCTCTCTCCTATATTTCCAGTGAATGCCGCAGGCTGTCCCGACTTTCGGTAAAAATGCTGGAACTTACCGGATTATATGAAACTGGGGAGGCACGTTTTGCCCCAACAGAAAATTCAGTGAAATCTTTTCTGGAGGATTCCAGACAGCTTAACCTCTGCCGTCTGAAAGAGAAGAATATCTGTCTGGAACTTCAGTGTGAACCTGCTGATCTGAAGAAAAACTTTGACAAAGATCTTATGTTAAGTCTGGTAAACAATTTTATTGACAACGCAGTAAAAGCCTCCGCGGACAATTCCAGACTCATACTGGAAGCGACGGCTGAGAAACTGATGGTCCAGGATTTTGGCAAAGGAATCCCAGCTGAAGACCTTGATAAAGTGACAGAGGCATTTTATATGGTTGACAAATCCCGTTCCCGGGCGAATGGAAGTGTGGGTCTGGGACTTGCACTTTGTAAAAAAATCGCGGATATACATGGATTTCAAATGAAAATTGAAAGTGAAATAGGAAAGGGAACCTGTGTATTCATTGAATGGTAAAGAAATTCTTGCCAGATTACAATTCAGTTACAATTTACGGAAGATTTGGTGTAATTCCAAGTACTATAATCTATATCAGAACATGACCGGTGATTACTATGAGCAATATCAAACACCCGTTCCCCTAAATCTCCGGTTATGTTCAAACATCGAAAGGGAGACTTCAAACAAATGAGAAAGAATATAGAAAGAATGATTGGACTTACTCTCTGCATGGGAATGTTAGCGGGATGTGCACAGACACCAGAATCTTCCCTTGTAAGGCAGAAGGGAAATAAAGCACTGGATTCTTACAAAGAAGCGGATGACAAGGATGTCAATATGGCAGGAAATGCCTCCTCCGCTGATCAGACAACTGCTTCTGAAAATACTGGTACAAGTGATACTGCTGCCTCCACTGACGTTCACCCGGATAATGCCTCAGCTGCCAGAACCACTATCCGCGACCTGATCAATGCGCCTGAGACTTACAAAAGTCAAGTAACAGACGACACATCCAAGCTTGTGGTAAATACGGATGCGGCAGTAGAAATACCAGATGTGGAAAAGATATCTGCAATTTCTGTTACACCAGCTGCAGTCACACAGGATCTTCTTGATGGTATCACAGATGCCTTTTTCTCAAATGCGAAGATTTACACTGCAGACAGCTATTACGTACAGACAAAGGATGAGATCAAGAAAAAAATCGACGAATTAAAAGAAGATGTTGCCAACGGAAATCTGGATCCTAATAATTGGGGAACCGATGATAATGGCAATCTCATATATGATATTTACGATGACATTGATTATTGGGAAAACCAGTATGAATCTGCACCTGAGACTAGAAATCTGGTAGAAGGAAGACCTGCCGTGGGAGTACAGACATACAGCAATACTGGTGAAGTTATGGAAGACAATGCTTTTACCGGTATCGCCCAGTTAGATGACGGCTCCCAATATTCTTATCGTACCTCTTCCTGGGGAGCCTATTCTTTGGAAGTAAGAATCCAGAAGATAGCCCAAAAAGACGGTAAAGAAATCCCTTCTGACGCTGTCTGGTCCGATTATTCCAGCAGCAGTCCATATGAAAAACCTACCGAAAAATCTATTGGAATTTCGTTGGATGACGCGAAGAAATTAGCCCAGGAAAAAGCAGATGCCATGGGCCTTGACGATTTAAACCAATGCGGATGGGATTATGCGATTCAGACGTCCATTGGAACAGATGATAACTCCAGTTATCTCGGAAGTGGTTATGTTATCTACTACAGCCGTACCATAAATGGAACTCCGCTTACCTATACCATGGATGCAGGTGGAGCGCTTGAAGACATGGACAGTACTATGGAAACCTGGGCTTACGAAAACCTTTATTTTTATGTAAATGCAGACGGAATCGACAGCATGACTTATTGCAATCCATACACCATCGGAGAAACTAAGACTGAGAATTTAAGCCTGCTTCCATTCAGCGAGATCATGAATATCTACGAAAAAATGATGATCGTCACCAACGCGGACAACCTTACCTATGAAAATTCCAGGGTATTCAATATTGACCGTATCGTTCTTGGCTATGCCAGAATTTATGAGCCATCCACAGATGCCCATACCGGTCTTCTGGTTCCTGTCTGGGATTTCTTCGGATCCCGCAAGATTGACTCCGAATATGATGGCGAAACCTACTCAGATACGACAGATTGGCCTACCTGGAGCTTTCTTACCATCAATGCAGTAGACGGAAGTATTATAGACCGTAGTCTGGGATACTGATATGAAGCAGACACTTGGAATTGTACGCTACAATTTCTTCGGCTTTTTCCGTAATCCCAAAGTGATTTTTACCCTCTTTCTGGAATTTGTGCTCAGTTTTCTGCTTACAGGAAGAATCATGGTTGTTATGGATAACTACAATACGCCTGTACAGGCAATTGAACCTTTCCTGTGGACCTTCGGGGATGGAACAGCAGTGCTTCTAAGTTCCATGCTTTTGCTTTTGCTGTTCTCCGACCTGCCGAAAATGACACCAGTCACTCCTTATCAGCTGATCCGTACCACCAAGAAGAAATGGCTCTTAGGCCAGTTTGTCTATATTACATTCGTAACGATTTTATATACATGTTTTATGCTTTTGTTTACTTCTGTGCTGTGCATGAAGGACAGCTATCCAGGCAATCTGTGGAGTGACACAGCAGCAATGCTTGGATACTCTGATCTTGGAAAGAATCTGCAGGTGCCATCTACAGTACGTGTTATGGAAAGCATTTCACCTTATGGCTGTATGCTGCAGGTATTCCTTTTGCTTTTTTGCTATTCCCTGACTTTAAGCTTTGTAATTCTGGTGGGGAATCTCTACAAAGGAAAAACAAAAGGCATGATAGCTGGTCTGTTTTACAGTATCTATGGATTTCTTCTGGATCCCAATGTACTGGCAGCTGTTTTACATAAAGAAAAGTATGAGATGTATCAGATAAACGTACTGATCTGCTGGATCAGTCCCTTAAACCAGGCCGTCTATGGGAAACATAATCTGGGCTATGATCCATTACTCCCAAAGCTCTGGCAATCCTGTGTATTTTTTCTTATTCTGGTAGTAATACTGGTTATTCTGGCGCTTCGCAGAATGAAGAAATATCCGTTTGAATTTCTGGGGGAAAAATCATGAGTGGTGAGATGAAACGTATGCTTACATCCAAAAATTTTCTGGCAGCCTGGCTGATTGCTTGTGCGGCTCTTCTCTTTGGACAAACCTACCCCAGTCTGAAGAAACCTTTGACTTGTGGTGCTTTTATAGACCTTCTGGATAGCGCTATAAAAGGTCAGATTGTATCTTTTATTTTACCCATAGCAGCAGTGCTTACCTGGAGTGATTCTTTCCTGCAGGAGTATAGAAGCGGATTTCTAAAAACTGCTCTCCCCAGAACCAGCCGTAGTCAATATGTGGAAGGAAAGGTTTTTTCTATTCTGATGTCTGGTTTTCTGGTCTGGTTACTGGCAGTCATAACAGTGCTTTTGGTTAATTTTGTTATATTTTATCCTATGGAAGTAAAAGGAAATATTCCAAAAGATCTGCTGACAAAGCTTCTAATGAAAGCTCTCCGCATGAGCATCCTTGGAGGTATCATAAGTACCCTTGGAGGTATCTGCGGAACTCTGTGTCAATCTGCTTATATGGCTTACGGAATTCCTTTTATAAGTTATTATTTCGGAATTATTTTACACCAACGATATTTTAAAGAACAACTCTGGTTTTACCCGCCAGAATGGATTACTCCTTCTGGAAACTGGGGACCATACCAGACTGGTTTATGGTTATTTTTGTTATTATTTCTACTTGTACTGATCCCGGTTCTGGGAAGTGTACTATATGATAAAATTGAAGAAATTTGAGATATCAGACCGCTTTTCTGAAAATAAAAATATAGTCCTGCCTTTGAGAAATTGAAAGGATCTAAAATTAAAAGGATTTAAATTGGAAAGAAAACGATTATATGAACAGTGTAAATCACAATAAATTATTAAAGTCAATTCCATGTGTACAAATAAGTCATGTTACTAAACGTTTCGGTGAAGACCTTGTTCTAAAAGAAGTAAATCTTGATCTGAATTACGGACAGGTATATGGCATTGTTGGAAATAATGGTTCCGGAAAAACAGTTCTTATGAAATGTATCTGTGGTTTTCTGCCGGCTACAACCGGAACCATCCATGTATCAGGAAAACAGATTGGAAAAGACACCGATTTTCCGGAAAGCCTTGGCGTTATCATCGAGACGCCAGGTTTTCTTACACAATATACAGGAATGAAGAATCTGGAAATTCTGGCAAATATGCAGAGACTGATCTCCAAGGCAGATATCCGCCTTATTCTTCGAAAAGTCGGCCTGGATCCCGATATGAAAAAACCGGTTGGAAAGTATTCGCTTGGAATGCGCCAGCGTCTTGGAATCGCTCAGGCCATTATGGAGGATCCCCGTCTTCTCATTTTGGATGAACCCTTCAACGGACTGGATAAACATGGCGTAGCAGAAATCCGAGAGCTTCTTCTGGAACTGAAAGCTGCCGGTAAGACCATCCTTCTCGCCAGTCATAACGAAGAAGATATCCGTATTCTCTGTGACCATGTATATGAAATGGACGGAGGAATCCTGAAGGAAAGGACAGGCTGAACATGAAAGAAAAACGATTACAAAAAAATTCTGTATTTTCCGTTAAAACAGACTGCATCTTATTGATTACTGCATTAATTGCCAGTATCCTGTTTCTTATATCCCCATTTGCAGTTTCTGCACAGGAGGCTGATGTTGAAAATACAGAAACAGTTTTTGAAGATGAAGCGGAAACTGTACCAGATATGAATCAGGATCCAGATTTCGATTCTGATCCGGCTTCTAATCTGGATTCCACTCCGGACCCGGATCTGGGCGGATTCATATCCGGTGACGATTCTTCCCCCCAAAATAATCCCATTCATGTTATTATTGAAAATGGATCTGGCAATACAGACAGCAGTAATGCAGAGCCTGCCGGTGATGATGCTATGGGTGTCGGAGATACTTCTTATGGAGAGGTCTATGCCGGCAGTACAGACGGAGGTAATTCCTCCGGAGAAAAGGTTCTCCACAAGCCTCAGCTGCTATTGGAAGACAGTAATCTTTCCAGCCAGACACTAAAAGCTGGCAGCACACGGGAAATGTCCGTAACCTTTCGAAATAAGAGCCGCAGTCAGAACGTATATGGACTGAAAATTTCTCTTTCCACAGAAACAAAAGGAATTGAATTTGATAAAAATTCTTTTTATGTACAGAGGCTGACACCTGGCGAAGCCATTACTTTAACGCAGAATTTATCTATCGCAGAAGATACTGAGCCAGGTCAGGTAACAATCCTATTTTCTCTGGAATATGAAGATTCCAAAGCCTCCAGTGCCAATAGTACAGAAACTCTGACTTTTAAAGTGTCACAGCCTGTACGTGCAGAATTAGAAGTGTCTGACATTCCTTCGGTATTTTATACAATGGATACTGTAGAAATTCCTGTGAAAGCATTGAATCTTGGAAGGGATAAAATCTATAATGCCAAAGTGAAATTAGAAGCAGATGGATTATCTCCAAAAGAGACTGCATTTCTGGGAAATGTAGATGAGGGAACTGCATCTGATGGTACAATAAGAGTATATGTAAAAGGAAGCACCGGAAATAAAAGTTCTAAATCGCAGTCTGTTGCAGAAGCAGGAAGTTTATCTGACAATGTATCAGATATATCAGATGAAAATGATGCTACTTCTCAGAATACATCTATTTCACCAGATCAAATTACAGGAAAACTGATTCTCATCTACGAAGATTCCACAGGTAACTCCTACCAGACAGCTGTCGATTTTTCCTCCGAAATCAAGGAATCCCAGATTCAGTCTCTAAAAGTTGAGGATTCTCAGGAAGAGACTAACAGCTGGTGGTACTCCATTTTTGCAATTCTGGCGGTTCTGTTTCTCATCATCGTTCTGTTTCTCATGTCCAGATTACATAAAAAATCTGTCCTTCTGGAAGAAGCAAGAAAGGCGGCATCCCGTTGAGAAAGAAAAAAATAAACGGTTTCACCTGCTTTCTGATGATTCTCATTTCACTGACTCTTTTCTTTTTTCTCAGGCTTACCTATGAAATACAGAAAGAGAAGCAGCAGTATACAATCTTAATTTCCCTTGGAAATCTCAGTTACGACCAGAATTTCTTGAAAAAAGCTTCGAAAATAAATGGGCTTCAGGAAATCTGGCCAGTTGTGGAAATTCCAGTAACCATAAAAATAGAAGACTATACAAAAACTACCGTATTTTGTGGAATTGATCTGAATGCTTTTACGGAAATTTCCGGGCAAGACAATTTAGGAAACACTCCACGCTTACTCCTGGGGAGCAATTCTCTGGAAAATATGAAAGACTCCAATGGACATGCCATTTCAAAGAAACAGCAGAATAAATATCTGAAGATGGGAGAACAGCTTGCCATTACATATACGTTAGACAGTATCGATTCAAATAAAAATTCTACTGAATACAGCAGTTCCGTTTCCAGCAGTAGTTTCACGGCTATGGACAATCCCGGGAATAATATTTCACCAGTGTCCTGTCTTCCCTGTAAAGTTGCTGCAATACTCCCCGGAGAAGATGATCAGATCTATATCCCGCTCTCCCAGGCAAGAATTCTGTGCAGCGAATCTGGCACTGCGCTGACTGTAACAAAGGTGTTGCTAAAGATAAAGGGAAAGACCAATCTTGAAAACGCTAAACAGCATTTTGAATAACAAAGATACTTCCTTTTCAGGTGTAAATAAATATCTGCTTATGTTATACTATTGTACAAGACCAATAAAAAGGAGCACTCTATAATGAACAGACAGGAACTACTTAACCAAATTGAGCATTATACCCCGTTCAATGAACAAGAAGAGATGGATAAGCAGCTTATTCTGAACTGGATCAGAAATAATACCAATGCTTTTTCCAGAGAAAACACGGTAGCACATATGACTGCTTCTGCCTGGGTGGTAAATCAGGATAAAAGCAAAATTCTCATGGTCTATCACAATATTTATAATTCCTGGTCCTGGCTGGGAGGGCATGCGGACGGAGAAACGGATTTACTTGCAGTTGCCCTTCGGGAAGTGAAAGAGGAAGCGGGGATTTCCCATGTCTGTCCTGTATCTGAGGAGATTTTTTCTTTGGAATCCCTTACAGTAGATGGACATGTGAAAAAGGGCAAATATGTGTCCAGCCATTTACATCTGAATGTAACATATCTGCTGGAAGCAGATTTTGAGGAAGCTGTCTCCATAAAAGCCGACGAGAACAGCGGTGTCGCCTGGTTTTCCCCGGAAGAAGCGCTGAAGAAATCTACAGAACCATGGTTTGTAGAACATGTGTACTCCAAGCTGATTGAGAAAATGTAATGAAAGAAGCCAACAATTGTAATACTTATATGATACAAAGAAAGAGAAGAGAATATGAGTGAGAAAATTGTAGTTTGCCTTGAAAAAGGTGGCGCAAGAGATATGGCTGAAGCTTTTTCCAGGCGCACAAATACCCCAATCTCTGAAAAGCCGGGAGAGCACCTGACGGTGCTTTTTAATTCCAAAGGTGTTTCTTTAACCGGATATGGTCTGGCTTATCAGGGAGATTTCGAAAATATGCTTCACCGGGTGACCAACGGAAGATTACAGCATGAAATGCTGGTACGGGCTTCCAAATCAGAAAAGCCAGGGCGCAAGGCAATAGATGCCACAGCAGGTATGGGAGAGGATGGATTTCTTCTGGCAGCCCAAGGGTATGAGGTAACTCTGTATGAGCAGAATCCAGTGATTGCTGTTCTTTTAAAGGATGCCCTGCGCCGGGCAAAGAAGCATCCCGTATTGAAAGAGATCGCTGCCCGCATGAAGCTGACAGAAGGCAACAGCGTGGAATTAATGCCCGCACTCCTGGATCCTGTAGACGTCATATACCTGGATCCCATGTTCCCCGCAAGACAAAAGTCCAGCCTGATCAACAAAAAACTGCAGCTCATCCAGAAGCTGGAGCCCCCATGCTCCCAAGAGACCGACCTTTTCGACGCCGCTATCAGCGCAGACCCGGATAAGATCATTGTAAAACGACCGCTGAAAAGTGATTTTCTGGCAGGAAGGAAGCCTTCTTATACGTTAAGCGGAAAAGCGATTCGATATGATTGTTATACGTTGTAGAGGAAATAAATTGGCAGAGCAGGCAGATGAATAAATGATATATGCATAGCAGCATTTTTATAATCCTTTTCGATTACTGTCAGAAGTGCTAGTGCAAATCAGAAGCAACTATGTATAATAAGAATAAAAAGGACAGTATTGTTTATAAGGAAGGAGAAAATGCTTATGAGAAATGGTAAAAAATCATTAAAAAAAGCCAGCGTACTGCTTACTACATTCTTACTTGTAGTAATGTGTCTGGCAGTGGATACCACATCTGTAAGTGCCGCGAAGATTAAACTGAACAAAACAAAGCTTACCTTGGCCCAGGGCAAGAAATACCGTTTAAAGGTAAAAGGCACAAAAAAGAAAGTGAAATGGTCCTCCACAAAGAAATCAGTGGCAACTGTCAATAAAAAGGGTGTCGTTACAGCAAAGAAAAAAGGAACTGCATATATTAAAGCTAAGGTTGGCAAAAAAACATACAAGTGTAAGGTTACTGTTAAGAGTAAAAAAGCACCTGCAAAGCCAGCACCTACAACACCTTCTGCTCCGGTAAATCCGCCGGCAGAGCCTACAGCAACACCTACCACAGCTCCAGCAAAAACACCAGTACTAAGTGCAACATCTTTAAGCATGCGTAAAGGTGAATATTATCAGCTTAACGTACAGGATCCTAAGCATCTGCCCGTATGGACCAGTTCAAACAAGAATATTGCAGAGGTAGACAGTCAGGGAAAGGTACATGCAATTAATGTTGGAACAACAGAAATCAAAGTAGATGCAGGGATTGTTCTTACATGCACAGTTACAGTTACCATGGAAACAAAGCCTCAGACTGAACCAGTTCTTTCGAAAGCAGTTATAAAAGGGCAGCGGTCAGTCAAGAATGAAGCTGGCGAATCTGTAGTGATTGAGATTCCTCTGAATACTTATACCTATACTTTCAGCACAATTCCAACAAACGTGGAAGAATTGAAGCAGTATAACATCAGCGGTGATGATGGAAGATATAAGGTGCTCGCTCTTTATGTCATGTCACTTCGGACCTGGAAACCGGAAAATCAGACAGATTGCGAAGAAATGATCGGATATTTATGCAATAAGCAGTTATCTGTTTATGAGAAGCAGAGATTAGCAGAGCAAATGAAAAAGAGTAAACAGTATCTCTATCTTGGAAATGCATTCTTAAATGGTGCAACTCCGGCGAATGACTACACACCTTCACAGCCTTATTCAATTACATTAACTCAGGATTCTGTAGTAGATGAAGATCAGATATACATTCCGGCAAATCCTTCCATACCATCTCCTGATCAGTATAGAGCCTTTATCTATTGCAAGGCTTCTGACAGTGGTAAATGGATCGATGTTTATAAATCATCTAAGGACGGAAACTGGTATATGTATAAATGGATGGATCTGATCACTTCAATAAAAGCCCCGGCTTCAAGTAATCCATTCTAAATATGTCTTCAGGTGATTCATTCTAATTACAAGAGGGCAGACATCAAAGACCTCGGTTTTTGGTGTCTGCCCTTAATGTATTTTATAAAAATTATATCTGTAACCGCTGGGGGTGACAGTATACTAAGAGAAATCTTTTTGGTCACTTTGACAGCAGCTTCCCAAACTACTGCCACGGACTCCCCAAAAACAACTTGTGACGATCATCAGCAGTTGCTTATAGAACTATTCTACTAAAAATCATTCTTTCCGTATTAGCTAGCCAGAACGGCTCTCCTGTAGGGCAATGAGTTTCATACCAGTTAAAACCGCCTTTTTCACTTCCAATCTTTCCGATTAATGATGTCTGCCCAAGTGAAAATAGGTATTCTACATTTTTAGGCTCTTGATACCATAATAGCAATCTAATTCCTACCATGCTAAAATACCCTCCATTTCCACTCCAGCCGTATTGAACATGACCATTAGCAAGCAGTCTTGCAATAATACTTGCATCACCCATTTTATATTCCTCCGTTCAGTATTTTATTGGACATAAACTGTGCTTTAACATATTCTTTTTAAATATAATATATTTTATATTGTATATTAAGTCATTTATCCCGTTTTTATGGTATTATAAGAAAACAAAGAACAGGATAGGAGGCGTTTGAAATGAATCATAATGATATAGTCAGACAGTCATTCAAAAAACAGGCTGAAAAATTTGTAGCATATCATATGTCAAAAGTGGAATATACAGACTATCTGATTCAGAAAATCGCAGCAACAGGAGAAGAACATGCATTAGAAGTAGCTGCCGGGACCTGTATTTGTGGCAGGGCTCTGGCTCCTTATGTAAAGGATATTACCTGTCTGGATATGACGGAAGAAATGCTGGCACAGGGAATCAGACTTGCCGAAGAAAGTCATATAGAAAATATTTACTTTCAAAGTGGTAATGCCGAAAAACTTCCATACGAACCCGAAACCTTTGACCTGGTGATCACAAGGCTTTCTTTCCATCATTTTGACAATCCTGAGAAACCTTTTGAAGAGATGAAACGTGTCTTGAAAAAAGGGGGAAAGATGGTGGTCTGGGATATGGAAGCTGCCGAGGAGCCTTTACGAGAAATTGATGATAAGATTGAAAATATGCGTGATCCTTCTCATACCAGAATCCTCAGCAGGGAAGAATTTGAAGAAATGTTCAAGAAAGATTTTGCACTGCAATGCGAAGAAACTACTCTGGTGCCGGTGAATCTAAAAAGTTGGATGGAACTGACTGATACTTCGGAAGATGTGCAAGAAGAGATAACAAATTTGATGAAAGCTGAATTGGAAGGCGGTAGAAAAACCGGTTTTTCACCATATAATAAAGATTCACAAATCATGTTTGATCATAGATGGCTATTACTAATTGGTGTAAAAAAATAATGGTAATAAAAATAAGCAGGAAACTCCTTTGAAGAGTTCCTGCTTTTCTTGAAATGTCCTAATATTTAGATAGGATTCGGGGGCATATTTATAAATGTAATTACAGCTCTAAAGAATCTTCTGCATCTATTCGGGTTTTGTTACACCAGACATCTGTACAAAATAAAGAAATCTCTGTGCAGATAAAAGCGACGTTGGAAAATAATAGTCAGATGTATAAACTGAAATTGCATACGCTGTGGTCGCCTATGAAGAAAGACGTATGCATAGGAATTATCGGGTATTTTGACATTATAAAATAGAAAAATACAACAAATGTAGGATATGATGGAATTGCCGTTCATGTGTATATCTGGATGGAAGGAACAGACGCTGATTGCGTCAACGGAAAATCTGTTGAAGATGATTCGTCTACTTATGATGTGACAGTAAAACTTGCCGGAGTTGCAAGCGGAAATTAAATGTTCTTTTGAAAGGTCATGGCACGAACCATGGCTTTTCTTTTACCCCAACATCCCCATATTGGCAACTATCCCCACTCACCCCACTCTTTTTCAGTACATTTACTGAATTGCTATTTTCCCGACTTCCCGGCTTGCCATATAGCTGAGAAATTTATGAAATGTTCCTGTTTTTTAAATCCTGCAAATACTACTGATGAGCGTGTAAATTTTCATTCTACAATGTAAAAACTCTTTGTTGACGGATATATTTGGATAAGGATATAAT
>OLQG01000255.1_pt1 | contig 46215 bp, 58 predicted proteins | sample 1672221 | NCBI WGS metagenome assembly OLQG01 (sample SAMEA3136660, study PRJEB25190) | human gut metagenome | biome: human gut; feature: human-associated habitat; material: faeces | place: Austria | collected 2013
AGAAAGCCGGATACATTAACTAATTATAGTGAGAGGTCATATAGTTGGCAGCAACTTGAAAACAGGGAGAAAGCTTGGAGAAATCCGAGCTTTCTCTTTACTATAAAGATAGTAGCTGAATCGTATTTACAAAATGAATTAATGACAGAATATTTGCGAAAAAAGATAAAATATGATAAACTTGTGGTAAACCATACTATATTAAAACGCATCTGAGTGAAATGAGATGTTAAGAAGGGAGACGGCAATCATGTGGGAGCTGGAAAAAGCAATATTGGTAACGAATAACGACAGAGTGTATGAGAAGTATAAGGATCAGATGAAAGTGATTCTTCTTGATGGGTATGAAGACGTTCTGATTAAGGTGAGAGATCTTGTCTATGATAAGCATGTGCTTCTGACACATCCGCAGGCATCCAGCCTGAAACCGAATCAGACACCATATCGATCAGTAGTTGTATATCCGAAAGGCGAAGAGGACAATATAAAAGATATCATGCTGATCGACAAATGCATTCAGGTTTATCAGGAGTGGCAGGATATCGCACCAAGTCCAAAGAGTTATCAGGAAAAGGTGGCGAATGATTTTAAGACAATCGATTTATCGGTGATTGACAATATTATTCCAAGAATTAGTTAGAAAAAGCAGGTAAGAAAAAGAATAGGCGGTGGAGCGATGCTGGATAATAAAGAAACAACACAGAATTACTTCAAAGGTTTAACGAGAAAAGATTATATTGAAAGAGTATGTAAAATTATGGAGAAAGATGGGGCTGAAGATCTTTCTATTCGTAGAATCGCGAAGGAGCTGGGCTGTTCGTCAGCTGCATTATACCGTTATTTTAACAGCAAGTCGGAACTGATGTATTATGTCAGCCTGAATACGCTGGAGGGATATATTATCCGCTTGAATCAGGCGGAAAAAACCTGGAGAGGAGTATGGGATATCTATGTGGGTGTATGGTACTGCTACAGTCAGGAGGCTTTCCGACATCCAAAAGATTATAATAGACTGTTTTTTGAACATACGAATGAATATCTGGGTGGAGCTATGAAAGAATTCTATCAGATGTTTCCTCAAAACATTAATGAGGCAAACCAATTCTTTTCAGAGATGCTTGGAACAGCAGATTTCTGGGGACGTGATTTTGAAATGTGTAAAAAATGCATGAAAGCAGGGGCAATTTCTGAGGAGAATGCGCTTATTTTAAATCGCATGTCCTGTATTTTGTATAAAGGATATTTTAAAGGAGTGATGGATGACGGGATTGAAGAAGATGAAATCGAAGAAAGAGTTCGTTTATTTATAGATGATCTCGATATAATCGTTAAGTCACTTGCGTCAGAATTGCAGGGATATGACGGATATTTTAAACAAAAACGCGAAAAGAATGATAAAAAATAGGCAATCTGCACAAAAATATTTATAGATATTTTGTATTAATGACGATATTTATAAAAGGGGGTTGCGCATTTAAAAAATGTGTGTATAATTAGAACTATCAAAAGCAATTACTTACATGAAAAAAGTTATCACGATTACATTTTTTGAAAGTAAACATAAAAAGCAAAAAAGATATTTTTTTACTTATATGTTATCATGATTGCATTCCGCGCGCTTGAGGAATTTGTAAAAGAAAAATTGCCAGCTTTCGGAGATGAAAAACGTGATTATATTTTAAGTGTTAAGTTATCGCGATTACAAATCATAAGGAGGGAATTTGTATGAAACTAGAACTCGGCAAATTTGAGATCAAGGACATCCAGTTTGCAGACAAATCATATGTGGAAAATCACGTATTGTATGTAAACAAAGAAGAGGTGGAAGCACTTGTATTGGAGGACGACAAGCTGATCGGATGCCATTTGGAAATTGCAAAACCTGGTGAGGCAACAAGAATCACACCTGTTAAGGATGTCATTGAACCACGTGTGAAAGTGAGCGGCGGAGAGATTTTCCCAGGAATTATCGGAAAGGTATCACCACAGGTTGGATCTGGAAGAACACATGCTTTAGATGGCTGCTGTGTAGTTACAGTCGGAAGAATCGTTGGATTCCAGGAAGGTGTTATTGATATGAGCGGACCGGCTGCAGATTATTGCCCATTTTCAAAAACATATAACCTGTGCGTAGTCATTGAACCACAGGATGGATTAGAAACTCATGTATATGAGAAAGCAGGACGTATGGCAGGATTGAAAGTAGCTACATATCTTGGAGAGCTTGTAAGAAATCTTGAGCCAGATGTAATTGAGACATATGAGACAAAACCAGTATTTGAGCAGGCAGCACAGTATCCGGATCTGCCAAAGGTAGGATACATACATATGCTTCAGTCACAGGGACTTCTGCATGACACATATTATTATGGTGTAGATGCAAAACAGATCGTTCCGACATTCATGTATCCAACAGAGATTATGGATGGAGCAATCGTATCTGGTAACTGTGTGGCTCCATGTGATAAAGTTACAACATATCATCATTTCCACAATCCGGTTATTGATGAATGCTACAAACATCATGGAAAAGACATTAACTTTATGGGAGTTATCCTTACAAACGAGAATGTATTCCTTGCTGATAAAGAGAGACATTCCGATATGGTTGCAAAATTCTGTGAATGGCTGCAGTTAGACGGAGTTCTGATTACAGAGGAAGGTTATGGTAACCCGGATACAGACCTTATGATGAACTGTAAAAAGGTTGAGAGAGCAGGTACAAAGGTTTGCCTGATCACAGATGAGTTCCCAGGAAAAGATGGTAAATCAGCATCTCTGGCAGATACATGTGAAGAGGCAACAGCACTTGCATCATGTGGACAGGGAAATGCAACACTGATGTTCCCAGCTATGGATAGAGTAATTGGAACTCAGGAATTTATTGAAAGCCAGATTGGTGGATGGGCTGGATGTATCAACGAAGACGGATCTTTCGAGGCAGAGCTTCAGATTATCATCGCATCTACAATCGCAAATGGATTTAACAAACTGGCTGCAAGAGGATACTAAGAAGGGGGATTCAGAGTTATGGCAAAATATAAAATCGTTCATTATCTTAATCAGTTCTTCGGTGGAATTGGTGGAGAAGATAAAGCAGACTTCCAGCCGGAAGTAAGAGAAGAAATTATAGGACCTGGTATGGCACTGAATGACGGACTGGGCGATGATTATGAGATTGTTGCAACAGTTATCTGTGGTGACAACTATTTTGGAGAAAATCTTGATAAAGCAACAGATACCATCATTGAGATGGTAAAGAAATACGAGCCTGATATCTTTGTTGCAGGACCTGCATTTAATGCTGGACGTTATGGTGTTGCTTGCGGTACAATTTGTAAAGCGGTTGAAGAGCGACTCGGTATTCCGGTACTCTCTGGTATGTATGAAGAGAACCCTGGAGCTGATATGTTTAAACAGGATGTAATCCTTGTAAAGACAGGTAACTCTGCTGCAACTATGAAAAAAGCAGTTCCGCAGTTTGTAACATTGATTAAGAAACTGGCTACAGGTGAGGAGATTCTTGGACCATCAATCGAAGGATATCTTGAGCGTGGTATCCGTGTGAACTATTTCGCAGAAGAAAGAGGAGCAACTCGTGGTCTTAAGATGCTGCTTAAGAAGATGGCAGGAGAGCCATTTGAGACAGATCTTCCAATGCCGAAATTCGATCGTGTAGAGCCAGGAAAAGCAATTGAAGATCTTAGTAAAGCGAAGATTGCAATCGTTACATCTGGTGGTATTGTACCAGTTGGTAATCCGGATCATATCGAGTCCTCCAATGCAACAAAATTTGGATGGTATACAATGGAAGGCATGGACAGAATGTCTAAAGATGACTATATGACAATCCATGGTGGTTATGACAGACAGTTCGTACTGGAAGATCCGAACCTTGTAATCCCACTTGATGCACTTCGTAAATTACAGAAAGAAGGCGTATTTGGAGAATTATATCCTTATTTTGCAAGTACAACCGGAACTGGAACAGCTACGAATTCTGCAGCTAAATTCGGTGATGAAATTGGTAAAAAATTAGTTGAAGAGCATGTAGATGCAGTTCTTCTTGTCAGCACTTGAGGTACCTGTACACGTTGCGGTGCAACGATGGTTAAAGGTATTGAAAAATACGGTATCCCAGTAGTTCATCTGTGTACAGTTGTTCCGATTTCCAGAACAATCGGTGCGAATAGAATTATCCCGGCTGTTGGTATTCCTTATCCACTTGGAGATCCAACTGAGGGTGAGGAAGAGTCCTACAAGATTCGTGAGAAACTTGTAAGAAGAGCATTCAAGGCTCTTCAGACTCCGATAACAGAGCAGACTGTTTTTGAAAAAGATGAGTGGTAAGTCATTGACATAAGTATACATTGAGCAATTACCGGCTTATATGCCGGTAAATTGCTCATAAGAAAAGAAATGAATGAAAAGGGGGCACATTATGGGTAGTGCGGAAAAGGTGAGTTGGAAACGAGTACTGATACTTGCGGGAGCAATCATTGCATTTACAATTGGATCCGGTTTTGCAACAGGTCAGGAAATCATTCAATATTATACAGCATATGGAGTAAAAGGATTACTTGTAATTTTGGTATTCCTGGTAGCTTTCCTTTATTACAATTTTAACTTTGCAAAAGCAGGTGCAGAGCAGAAGTTTGAAAAAGGAAATGATGTATACAAACATTTTTGTGGAAAGTATGTAGGAACTTTCTGTGATTATTACTCCACATTATTCTGTTACATGTCCTTCTTCGTTATGGTAGGAGGAGCATCCTCTACACTTCATCAGGAATATGGACTTCCGGCATGGGTAGGAGGAGTCGTTCTGACAGCACTGGCAGTGCTTACAGTTGTAGGTGGACTGAACTCCATGGTTGATGCCATCGGTGCTGTAGGACCGGTAATCGTAGTGCTTTGTATTGCCATTGGAGTTCTTACATTAATTCGTGATGGCGGTGATGTTGGAGCTGGATTGGATATTATTAAAAATGCAGCTTACGAAGGCGCAGCGAATGGGGAAACAATTAAGAGTGCAGGATCCAACTGGCTTGTTTCTGGTTTATCATATGCCGGTTTCGTGCTCCTGTGGTTCGCAAGCTTTACAGCAGCACTTGGTTCTAATAATAAGAAAAAAGAATTAAATTATGGTATTATCGGCGGAACAGTTGCAGTTTGTGTGGCAATTGCAGTAGTAATGTTCGCACAGGTTTCAAACATTAATACTCCGATGATTGGAAGTAGTGATACATTTGTATGGAATGCAGATATCCCAAATCTGATTCTTGCAGCTAAGATCTGGAAGCCATTCTCCGCTATCTTTGCAATTATTGTATTTGCAGGTATTTATACAACAGCGGTTCCACTCCTTTATAATCCAGCTTCTAGATTTGCAAAAGAGGGAACATCACAGTTCAAGATTCTCACTATTGTTCTTGGAGTTCTCGGTTTAATTGTAGGATTATTCCTTCCATTCAGAGTCTTGGTTAATATTATCTATGTATTAAATGGATATGTTGGAGCAGTTTTAATTCTCTTTATGATTTACAAGAACATCAAAGATCTGATGAATAAAAAGAAAGCAAATTAATATAGGAATTGTCGATAATAGGGGCGCTGAGAAATCAGCGCCCCCTTTGTTGCCTGGAATTAAAAAGTGATTGACCACAGAGAGATTAAAGAATATTTAGAGAAAATGAATAGAATAAGTCAATAATTAACTGTGAATTATAGAAAAAATCTAACAAAACGATTGACAATAAGCACGCTTACTGTTATAATCTTAACATAACCAATAAATAAGCGCGCTTATCAAAAATGTATCAATGCCATTCATAGAGCCTATCTATGAATCAGAAAAGGAGGACAATCACATGAGACTGGAGATTGGCAATTTCTATGTTAAGGATATCAAGTTTGGCGACAAGTTATCCTTTGATGACGGAGTGCTTACAATTAATAAAGAAAAAGCACTTGATTTTATCCGTGAAGATGAGAGAATCACGGAGGCAGATCTTTATATTGCAAAACCTGGAGATAAGATCCGTATGTGTCCGGTAAAGGAAGCAATCGAGCCTAGAGTAAGATTGGATGGAAGAGGACTTTTCCCTGGATATACAAGTGAACTTGCAAAGGCAGGAGATGGAGTTTTACATGCATTAAAGAACTGCAGCGTACTCGTAGTCGGAAAACACTGGGGAGGTTTCCAGGATGGATTGATCGACATGAGTGGTGAAGGGCAGAAATATACATACTTCGGTTATTTGAACAATATTGTACTCGTAGCAGATACGAATGAGGATTTTGAGAAGCATGAGCAACAGAAGAAGAATGATGCACTTAGAAGAGCAGGACATAAACTTGCAGAGTTCATCGGACAGTGTGTAAAAGAACTGACACCGGAAGACACAGAAGTTTATGATCTTGAGGCGATGATCAAACGTAGTCCGGAGATTGAAAAGCTTCCATCTGTTGTATATGTTATGCAGCCACAGTCTCAGATGGAAAATCTGGGATACAATGATCTGGCATATGGCTGGGATATGAACCGTATGCTTCCAACAGTAATGCATCCAAATGAGGTACTGGATGGCGCTATCGTATCTGGAAGTTTCATGCCTGTATCATCAAAATGGTCAACATACGACTTCCAGAACACACCGAATATCAAGGCTCTTTACAGAGAGCATGGTAAGACAATTAATTTCCTCGGAGTAATTATGTCAAACCTGAATGTAGCTTTGGATCAGAAAGAACGTGCTGCACTTTATGTAGCACAGATTGCAAAGACACTCGGAGCAGATGGTGCGGTCGTCGCAGAAGAAGGTTATGGCAACCCGGATGCCGACTTTGTAGGATGTCTTGTTGCGCTTGAGGATGCCGGTGTTAAGACAATTGGAGTTACCAATGAATGTACAGGACGTAATGGTACATCTCAGCCACTTGTAACACTGGATGAGAAGTGTGATGCAATTGTATCCTGTGGAAATGTATCTGAATTAATTGAATTGCCTCCAATGGAAACAGTACTTGGAGAACTTCAGTCGTTAGCAAGAGACGGTCTGTCCGGTGGCTGGGCTGGAGATGAGATCTTAGGACCTTCAGTAAGAGAAGATGGATCCGTTATTATGGAGAATAACTCAATGTTCTGTGGTGATCAGGTAGTTGGATGGTCCCCGAAGACAATGAAAGAATTCTAAGGAGGGCAATAGCGATGAAAAAAGCAATCTTATATATTAATCAGTTTTTTGGTCAGATTGGTGGAGAAGAAAAAGCTGGTATTGAACCAGAAATCCACGAAGGTCAGATTGGACCAGCAATGCAGTTTGAAAAAGAGTTAAATGCAGAAGTTACCCATACAATTATCTGTGGTGACAACTATATTGGTACCAATACTGACGCTGCAGTTGCAACAATTCTCGGAATGCTTGAAGATAAAGAGTTTGATATTTTCCTTGCAGGGCCAGCATTTCAGGCAGGACGTTATACCGTTGCATGTGGAACAATCTGCAAGGCAGTAAAAGAAAAATTTGGTGTACCTGTTGTAACATCTATGAACGAGGAGACGCCAGGTGTAGATATGTTTAAAAAAGATATGTATATCTTAAAAGGCGGTAATATTGCTTCAAAGATGAGACAGGATGTAAAAGCAATGGCAAAAGTTGCCAACAAGCTTCTTGCTGGTGAGCCGGTCGGCTCCGCGGATGAAGAAGGATATTTCCCGAGAGGCATCCGTCATCAGGTATGGCTTTCAGAAGGAAAACCGGCATATGAGCGTATGGTAGATATGCTTGTTAAAAAATTAAATGGACAGCCATTTGAGACAGAGCTTCCGATTCCGAAACTTGATCGAGTACCAATTGCTCCTGCTATCAAGGATTTGTCAAAAGCAAGAATCGCACTTCTGAATACAGGAGGTATTGTACCTGTAGATAATCCGGATCATATTCAGTCAGCATCTGCAACACGTTGGGGACGTTATGATGTGTCAAATATGGAACGGTTAAAAGGCGGAGAGTTCAAGACAATTCATGCTGGATTTGACCCTGCAGCAGCAGACGCAGATCCAAACGTTATTACTCCGATTGATGCACTGAAGGTATTAGAAAAAGAGGGAGTTTATGGAAGCCTCCATCCATATTTCTATACAACAGTCGGAACAGGAACAACTGAGGCAGAGGCTGCCAGAATGGCAAAAGAAATCATTCCATATCTTCAGGAAGATCATGTTGATGGTGTTATCATGGTTAGTACTTGAGGTACCTGTACACGTTGCGGTGCAACGATGGTAAAAGAGGTTGAGAAGGCTGGATTCCCAATCGTACAGATGTGTAATCTGGTGCCTGTAGCTAAGACAGTAGGAGCTAATAGAATCGTACCTACAATTTCTATTCCTTATCCACTTGGAGACCCTGATACTCCGAAGGAAGAGCAGTGGAAATTACGTTATCACAGAACAAAGGTTGCTCTGGAGGCTCTGGCAACAGATATTAAAGAGCAGACAGTATTTAAAGTATGATAACTGTTCGATGATTTAGAGTGAACGGGCAGATGGTTATGCATCTGCCCACTACTATATCTGGCTTAGTTTGATGAAGGAGAATTGAATATGGGAGAAAAGAAAGGTAAGAATACAGTTTTTTATGTATCACTGATTATCGTCGGCATTATAGCAGTCTGGTCAGTTGCATTTAATGATAGTTTTACGGTAGTAGCTAATGCGGCATTTAAAGTTTTGACCACAGATTTTGGATGGTTATATCTGATTTCTATGATTATATTCTTTGGCTTTATTGTATATTTTGCATTTGGAAAATATGGAAAAATTCGTTTAGGAAGCGATGATTCCAGACCGGAATACAGTAATATAACATGGTTCGGACTTCTATTTGGATGTGGAATGGGAGTTGGTCTTGTATTCTGGGGAGTAGCTGAGCCGCTTACTTATTATCTGAATCCGCCAGATGGAATTGAAGCAGCATCTCAGGCATCTGCAAACTTTGCATTTGAGAATTTCTTTATGCACTGGGGAATTCTTCCATGGGCAAACTATGCAGTTATCGGTCTTGCACTTGCATACTTTATGTTCCGTAAGAACAAAAAAGGTCTGTTAAGTGTGATGCTTGAACCGTTAATTGGTGAGAAGCTTGCAAATGGATGGCTTGGCAAGGTTGTTGATATTCTTGGTGTATTTGCGACAGTTGCAGGAGTTGTAACATCTCTTGGACTTGGAACATTGCAGATTAATGCCGGATTTAATTATTTATTTGGTGTCCCAATCAATTTAGTAGTAGAAATTATTATTATTATAATTGTATCATTTCTTTATATTGGATCCGCAGTATCCGGGCTGGATAAAGGAATTAAGATTATTTCTGATACAAACCTTTATGTTGCAATCGGACTTTTGGCAGTATGCTTTATAGTGGGACCAAAAGTAGAGACTTTGAATGCATTTGTAAATGGTATGGGTCAGTATATCGGTAATTTTATTCCAACTGCACTTAAGATTAATTCTTATAGTGACAACAGTTGGTTCGGAAGCTGGAGACTGTTTTACTGGGCATGGTTCATTGCATGGGCACCGTTCGTTGGAGTATTTGTAGCACGTATCTCTAAAGGACGGACTATTCGAGAATTTGTACTTGGTGTAGTACTTGTACCAACAATTGCTTCCTGTATTTGGGGTGCAGTATTTGGTAACCTTGGTATCAACCTTGGAGAAAAAGGTCTTATGGCGATTGAAAAGCTCCAGGAAGCGGTAGCAACACCGGAGGTTGGACTTTTCGTAGTGCTTGGACAATATCCGCTTGGATTTATTTTATCACTGGTAGCCTTGGTATCCTTGTGTGCATTCTTTGTAACATCTGCAAATTCAGGAGTTTATGTACTGTCTATGCTGTCAACGGACGGTGCAATCAATCCTCCAAATGGCAGAAAGATTCTCTGGGGAGTTATCCAGTCAGTTATGGCGATCGGACTTCTGATGGCTGGTGGATTGAAACCGCTTCAGACAATCTCACTTGTAGCAGCGTTCTTATTTATTTTTGTAATGCTTGGAACGATTGCAGCATTTATTAAAGTGTTGAAGGAAGAAAAGGCATAGTGAAAATGTTTTTTCAAAATAATTAAATACAAAAAGCTGAAGAAGGAATGTGTGGAGCATTCTTGGATATATCAGGTGAGAAAAAGAGCTGAAGAATTCGAATCCTTCAGCTCTTTTTATTAAACAATTCTGTAAAACGACAATGTTTGTATATAGGTTTTAATAAGTGTTTTTAATCTAAATCAATATTATAGGATGTAAGCGCTCTGCGGATAAACGAAACAGTTGTCGCAGTCGCTTCTTCAATTGTCAAATATTCAGAGTCTTCCCGTAATGTCTCTAACATACCACGATAAAGCATAATATTCATTGTTGCCAGATTGTGAATGTCTGATTCCGGGAGAAAAATATTCTCTTTATTCAAAGAATCAGTCAATGATAAAAATTCACGTTCTGAGAAATTAGCAGATGAAAGCATATTTTTGTAATTTGCAGCATCTTCACTCCAACTTTCAGGAAAAATATCATAATAAGCGTGAAAATAGTAGGAAAAATCCCAGTTCGTATCTGCATGCTTAAAGAATAGCAGCCAGAAAATGTCTGGATGTGAGAAGGAGTGGAGACAGAAGCATTCCCAAATTTTCAGATATCTTTCAAGTGGCCTTGTAACCGGTTCTAAGTAGGCTGGCAGATCCTTAGCATATTGATCCAGATATTTCATAGCTGAAAAAATTCTCAGTTCTTCAAAATCTGAAAAATAATGATAAAGAGTCGCACTGTTATAGCCGGCTTTTTCTGCAGTTTTCCGAATAGACAAGCTGTCGATACCTTCTTCTTCAATGATCGCCAATGCAGCATTGATGAAGTAGCCCATAGTTTGCTGTCTGTACATTTGTTTACGATCTTTTTGTTGCATAAAAAATCCCCCAATAAAAAGTACTAAGACAAGTCTGCCCTAGTCATGGTATTTATTATATATGAAATACACGAAAAAAGCGAGTAAAATTGTTTGAATTAGTGGAAAATAGTAGATGAGATATAGTAGATATGTTAACAAAGAAAACGACGAACTCTGCCATGGTTTGCCGTTTCCTTTGCTTAATTAAAGAGTAATAGTGATTCAGATAGTATTGAAATTATTTGGCTGCTTTTTCGGCAAATGTAGTCGTTACCAGTTTATCGTACGGTGCACGTGTGTCAAGTTCTTCTGCGCTTTCCAGAATGTCCTGTAAAAGTTCAAAACTTTTTTTCTCAAATATGAGGTTATCTTTCCATGTGTCCTGTTCATAATAACGGCTCACAATTGTTTCTATTGTATTAAGATTTGTTTCTTTAAACTGAGGTGCAATTGCTTCTGCAATTTCCTTTGGTGTATGTTTCTGTACATAATCCATACCTTTCTGCAATGCATCTGTAAATCCTTGAATTACAGATGCATTCTTCTCGATATAACTTTTCTTTGCTGAAAATGCAGTATAAGGTACATAGCCGCTGTCTGTACCGAGAGAAGCAACTACATATCCCTTTTCCTCTTTTTCCAAATTTGTGGCTCCTGGTTCGAACTCAACTGTAAAATCAGCATTTCCTTCTGCAAATGCTGCTGCTGTAGAGCCAAAATCAATGCTCTGATCTATAATCAGATCTTTCGAAGGATCAATCCCATTTTGCCTTAAAATATACTCAAATACCATTTCTGGCATGCCACCTTTTCGTCCACCAAGTACTTTTTTATCTTTCAAATCAGTCCAATGAAAGTCGGGGATTTCTTCTCTTGCTACCAGAAAATTTCCTGCGCGTTGTGTAAGTTGTGCAAAGTTCACGATATAATCATTGGCTCCTTCATTGTAAGCATAAATTGAAGCTTCAGACCCCATAAATCCAATATCGGCGGTTCCGGATATGACTGCAGTCATGGTCTTATCAGCCCCAAATGGAACTCATTGGTTAGTGCAAGACTTATTATAAAAAATTCACTTCTTTCACAGTGGAGTCTTTCGCCACATGTATATCTGATACAATGGACCGCCAGAATGCTCTGCGGTTCTCCAAAGAGAGCTTTGCATACATAGAGCGGAAGTCTGACTGTATGATTTCATTTACATAAGAGACGTCTCGTTCTATTTCTTGCTGGATAGCCAACGCTTCTTTTAATTCGTATTCAATTCGAGAGTATTCTTTGTTATAATATTCCCATTCCACACGACCTTTTTGAAACAGGAGATTTAATCGTTCCAATTCTGATCGGAGCTTCTCCGGTGTCTTTATTTTCTTTTCTTTCTTCTGCTTTTCACGTATCTGTCCGGAACGGACGTGGTATCTCTGATATTCATCTTCCAAATGCTCCAAAAGATAAGACTCCACAAGATTCTGACTGAGCCTGTGCCGGTAATTGCAGTGATTATCCATGTAAGCTTTGTTGCACCGATAATAGCAGTACGTGCGTTTGGCACCGGTCTTCCGGTTAATAATAGAAGAACAACCGCAACCGGACAGGAGATTGTCACAATTTGGGCAGTAAATCAGTCCGGAAAACAGGTATACTCTATTGGAACGGTTGACTTTAATGTTTTTGTCGGAAATTTTTTGTAGTCTATCCCAGTCCTCAGTTGACAAGTAAGCAGGGCAGTATGGAGCTCCGCGGTAAGTACCTTTGTAGAATTCGCTGGACAGAAGCGTCCTCATGCTACTGTAACTGAAATCCGGATCATAATTTTCCTGGATATATTTCAATGCTCCGGTCTTGCTCTGGTGCTTGAAAAAGTATTGATAGAATGCGTTTACAGCCTCTTCGCGTTCAGGATCTTTAATCATACATTTGACTCCATTGACAGTACCGGACTTATAGCCGTATCCCATATTGGCATCACCGAAGATTAACTTACCTTGCCGGATAGAGGCTTCGTTGACGAACTTGATACGTTCACTGGTAGTATCAACTTCATTCTGGCCAATGGACAGAACGACGTTAAGCTGCAGTCTTCCGTCTCTGGTTTCCATGTTAATTCCTGGCTCGCTGGTAGAAATCCAGCGAACGTGATATTCGTCCAAGATGTCCTGGACTTTGTAGAAGTCAGACAGATTACGGAACCACCGGTCAAGCCTCCAAAAGATGATAACATCAATCTTTCCGGCTTTTACATCTTCTAATAATGCATGGATAGCTTTTCTCTTCTTCAATTCTTTCCGGGCAGTCTTACCTTCATCAGCATAGACTCCTGCAACAACCATGTTATGTTCCCTGGCATAAGCTTCCAAATATTCTCTTTGTGCTTCCAGGGATTTTCCGTGCATCATCTGCTCTGCAGTAGATACTCGGATATAAATAGCACAGCGTTCTAATTTCATGTGATCACCTTCCTTAAGTATATGTGCGACGTCGCACAAATTTGCGTACAAAAAATACACCTGTACAGATGCCAAGGAAATGTGATACAATATTCTTGTTCAGGGAGTATTGTACGTGCTTCGGCACTGTATAGTATTCATTAAGCCGTTCTTGTTGGCGCAGGAGCGGTTTTGATTATAATGCAAAAGACCTCGTATTTCTACGAGGTCTTAATGATTTTTGTACGCGTAAAGCGTAAAGTCTTAAAATTTGTGCGTGCTATGACGCTGAGTTTTTACAAAATCATTATATTATAATATATTGCCAGTGTCAATATATTATACCTCAAGAAATTATTTACCAAGATATAGTTGCTTTATGCGATTATCAATAGCATTGAGGCTTTCATCACTTAAACGAATTCCGCTTAAAGCATCTGTTGTTCGAGTTGGTTTTATAATCCGCATTTTACTAATGGAGGTAATTTGTGAGAGCAAGGCAATACTTCCTTTTTTCATGGAGTTAATTTCACTCATTACAGCCTGCATTTCAGTCTCGTCTATTCTGATTGAGATGGTAAAATTTTGCCCTGCAGTAACAATTGGTGGATTAATTTCCGCCTCTTTGATGCAATTAGAAAAAGCAATTTGAGCCTTTTCATTAAGTTTTTGGTATATCTCATCGCCCAAATCTAATTTGTAAGGATTAATTTTAGTATTTTCTTTCTTGGATGATAGTGGAAGGACGGTAATGGTGCCAGATCCCATGTCGTTGTTTTTATCAAGAACAATGGCATAGTGAGGACCACCAACTTCATTTCCGAGACGATATCCAAAATTCACCATAATAATTTCGCCACGTTTATAATGTTTTAAAAATCTGGGATTAAAAGTTTCTTCTTGTTTTATAAAATTAGTATACTGGGAGAGCCAAGAAGCTATTTGTTTTCCACGTTTTGTTCCCCAATATCTGCCTAACATGTTGGAAATATCGTCCAGAGCTCTTTGCTTTGATCCCAAAGGTTTTTTATTCAAATGTATCATCTCCTTTATCTTATGTACAGGTATATTATAAGGATTAAGCATCTCGGTAAAGGCACCGAAATGGTAAATTTAAAATTTCCGTCTCAACTCTACAACTTTGCCAATAATCTTCACTGGCTTTTCTTCAATCTCTTCCCGGTTAAAATACATCGGTTCATAATTAGGATTCAATGAGATAAGAGCAATGCTGTCTGCATATTTCTTTAATCTTTTACACACTCCGTCATTCCCATTTACAAGAGCAATTACAATCTCATCAGATTCCGCATCATCCTGTCTTTTTACAATTACCGTGTCTCCATTATGAATATCCGGCTCCATAGAATCACCGCTGATCCGGAGTCCGAAGAACTCCCCGGTCCGCGCCAGTTCTTCCGGAATCTCTTCTTCGTCCACAATATCTGTGATAGCTTCCAATGGGATGCCTGCAGCAACACGACCGAGGATTTTTACTATATTTGATTTAGGAATTGAAGGTTTACCAGTATATTCATCATGATCTTCGACCAAATCAGCTTTTGAAATACCAAAGTAGTTGGCCATAAGTTCTATCTTATCAATACGTGGGTAAGTTTTAGCATTAACCCAGTCTGAAAATGTCGGCATTTTAAAACCAAGTGTATTGCATAATTCGGTTTGAGATACAGAATGTTTGTTCATGTAATAACGAATGTTTTTCGCCATAATCTGTTTGTTTCCAAGATTGCTCATTTAATGCACCTCCTTTGTAACTTGATTATATGGTAAAAACGAAAAAAAATCAATAAAAAAGAAAAAAATTCGGTAAAACCGTTGACAATTCGGTTAAACCGAACTATACTGTGATTGAAACAAGAAAAGAAAGAGCTTTACGGAGCATAAAAAAGAGGTGAGAACGATGGGAAATATTCCAGAAACAATGAAGGTTTCATTAAAAACAGCTAGAGAATTAAACGGGTTAAAACAATTAGAAGCCGCAAAACTTATAGGTGTAAGCCCAGATACATTAAGCAATTACGAGCGCGGAAAAAGCTATCCAGATATTCCGGTTCTCAGAAAAATTGAAGAAGTTTACGGAGTTCCGTATAATCGGATTATTTTTTTACCCTTGGATTTCGGTTTAACCGAATAATCATAGCAAATAGAGAAAGAGAGGTGAAGATATATGAAGGGCATTCTTACTACAAAGCGAAAGTATATCAATCAAACTGACGCCCAAGCGATAATTTCTTTTCAATTGCCTTACCACGATTGGTTGAAACTAAGAAGCTCAGAGTTGTGGCGTCAACTGGAAGAGAAGATTCTGGAAATTCAAAATAGAGATAACCAGAAGTCCCACCAAGACCGGTTATAAAAATCGGTAAAGGCATAGAACGATATTCGTGGTGGGATAAGATCTCTTTGCCACACCGGGTAGTTTCCGTAAGTGTAGTAATTGGGATTCGCTCGCAAGGATACCAAATGGAATTGAGTTGCACGGATAGCCCGGTAATTGAAATCGGTAGCCGAGATTTATTTTCAAACATGGCATAAACCAAAAGGGAACAGGAGTCATCGGAAAAACGCTGACCTATAATCTCGATATTTAGGTTTTTACGATTTTTCATTACGGTATATATCCAGGAAGATAACGCTCCAATTGAGCCGAAAATAGATAGAAAAAGCGTGATGTTTTCGCGAGTAAGAATAGACTTAATAACTTTAAAGTTCATAGCAATATCCTTTCGAAATACTAAATATAAAAATAAGTATAAAAGAAGAGGAAAAATAATGCAACTAAAATAGAGAAAGAGAGGTGAGGAAGATGTGGGAAAAAATAGAAGCCATAATGCTTTTAATATTTTTTGTGATTTGGTCATTAGGCTGGTTAATAACATACATATCATTAAAAGCAGTTCTATTCTACATGAAGGCGAAAAAATATGCACCACCAAATAAGGCAGAGCTGAAAAAGTGGTGCAGATATGCTGCAAAACATTCCTTCGGATTAGGGAAAAATTTGCCGGATTAGGATTTCAGCTATCACGGTAGATAGAATTCCGAGCATCCAAGCCAAGAGATAAGACACCGGACGAGCGAGATAAAGAATGATTTCTCTGATTCTGGCATCACGGCGTTCAGAAAGATATGAGTAAGCTTTGGCTGTTAATACGACGTGACGGATGTAGTGCTTGACATAGCCGTCCTTAGCTAATTCATCTATGTAGTCAAGCAACACAGCATTGGGAATATACAAGTACAAACCGTAGGAGGTGAATAAAGTGGAGAAATACATCGAAGCATTAAAGGGAATTTCCTATTTTGAATGGATTAAGTTACGGGAAGGTATGGACAATGAATTTAACCGGTTAATCGGTGAATCCAAGAGGAAACTCGAACTCACCGATGTAGAACGTGTGGAAAAAACTATTCGTTCACAATTTGGATAAAAATTGGGTTGATTCGATAATCTTTGCCCTTGTAAAAAATATGAAGATAGTCAAGACCATAGTAACTATCGACGAGTTCAGGGTCTCGGGTAGTAGGTGCATAGATAGATGCATTTTCTTCCCACCAAACACGAGGCGAAGACATATGATTCCCCATTACACATTTTTCATCGTCGCAAAGATTAACCCATTTACCACACAGGCAAGCGTAAATATTAGTCATAAGTAGTCTCCTTTCTTTTAGTACTCAGGTACGGTAATACCTTGTAAAAGAAGTATAGGAGATTAGGAAGGAAAAGGCAATGCCGGTAAGAAGAATATAGGAGAAATGAAGAAAAAGGGCAACGGTAAAAGAGGTGAGAAGATGAAGAATATCGATAAAACAATCGATGGACTGTGCGATTTAGTACAAAGAGAAACGAAAGAAGCAAAACACATAGACGAGTGCTGTGGATTGCCAGAATTAGTAAAAGCTCTGGCAGAGCTTGTATCCGCCAGAGCGCAACTCAATTAGTCTTCTTCTTTGTTGAGTTCGACTAACTTATTGTAGATTTCCTGCATGAACTCTGAAATATTTTCTCCACCAGTTTTGTTGGCAGATGTATTACAGTTGGTCATCTTAGCAACAGTAATTTCTACAGTTTTTTCAATTAAACGGTCGTTTCTCAATACAAATCTCTCCTTTCTTCTGAACTCGGCATGGCAGTGCCGGTATTTAAAGTATAGGAGAGATTGAAGGAAGATGTAACAAGTACAAACCGTACCACATAACTTATAGAAGAGGTGATGAGTATGTCAAAAAAACCGGATATGGAAAGAGTTATACAGGTACTTATATCCCTGCTGGAAGAGCAGGAGCATGTGGAGATTACATACACAATTGAGAAAGAAGAGGATAAAACCGCCTAGGCGGTAGAAAGGAGGACAAGCCCATGAGCGTTAGGGATTGGATAGTGGTAGGAATGGTGGTAATCGGACTGCCAACGGCTATGTTTCTACATTGGCTGGTCGTGGGATATTAGACATGAAAAGAAAATGGACAATGAAGAGGATTGTGGACACGTTATTCGTGTTGGTGATTCCGTGAAAGAAAAAGGGAATTTGCCGAAGCGAACTCCCTTAGATGTTTCCCAACAGAAACCCTTTAATATACACAAGATAATTATAGGGCAAACCATGGGAAAAGTCAAGAAAATAAGACACTTGAGTGCCTTTTAAGTAGTTCATAAAGATATTAAAGTTAGGACAATAACCATGGCGATAAAGAGAAAGAGATACTCCTACAAAGGAGGAGATATAGAGGATATAGAGGAATACCATGACGGAAGGTATGGAGCTCCTGGAGAGAAGAGGGAGAAGAAGAGGAAAGCAACACCTGAGGATATCATAAAAGTTAACAAACAGAATAAAGAGAAGAGATGCAGGCAGAGATTACTATGCTACTTCAATACGGGAGATTTGTTTGTTGACTGGACATATAGAGTAGATCAACGTCCATCAGATATGGAAGGGGCATTGAAAGATTTTCAGAAAGCTATACGAAAGGTGCGTAGGGAATATAAAAAACGAGGGTATGAATTGTTTTGGATTCGTAATATCGAAAAGGGAACGAAAGGGGCATGGCATATTCATTTGGTCATCAATAAGATTGAGGGCACGAGAGATATTATCGGAGATGCATGGACAAAAGGAGGCGCTTACGGTATCGAAATCAAGAACAGCAAATTCTATGATGAGGATTTCACGCTACTGTCAAATTATATGACAAAAGACGAGAATACGAGAGAAGAAAAGAAAGACGGAACACTGGGAGAGCCACGGATCCGTGAGGCAAACTATAACACATCAAGAAACATGCCGCTCCCAGAGCCTCACGTGGACAAGCTTGTAAGGTGGAAGAAAGAAGTCAAACCAAAGAAAGGTTATTATATAGCACGCATCTGGGAGGGTATCAATCCAAAAACGGGCTACAAATGCCGTAGAGTCACGCAAATACGATTGAACAGGAGGATTTAAAGTGAAAGTTGAAGTGAATGAGACGCTTTTGAAAGAGTTTGGACGCGTGTATAACGCATGGAACAAGGAACATGGCATGGAGCCGGTGCTGGACACAAGAGCTTTAACAGATATGGCAATTGCGAAAGCGGTCATGGTCATGAGAGATCACATCGAAGCAGATACGGAAAGGAAAAAATACTTGGAGGAACAAGAAGGTGTTTAAAGTGAATATCTACTTAGCTCAAGACACAGCAAGCACCAGTAAATACAAGAGGTCACACGGTTTCGTGATTGCTTACAAAAAGAAAAATGGAGAGGACGAGACCAGGCAGGGATTTGGAGAGACGGAGGAGACCTATCACGGGGCGACATTAATATGCTTGTTGGACGCCATGGAGCTTCTGACACAGCCGTGTGAGATTACAGTACATTCCGAAGACCGATTTGTTCTGAACATGATGAAGAACAATCTGGAAAAATGGGCGGAAACAGATTTCAGGAACGCCAAAGGAGATCCATTGAAACATGCGGAGCTGTGGGAAGAGCTATGGAAAATAATAGCAGAAAAAGGACATGAGCTTGAAATTGAGAGCGGCCATCATGCTTACAGTGAATGGTTGGAGAGCGAAATGAAAAGGAGAGAGAAAAATGTATGATATTTTCGGAAATATGGATTCTATAGAGGAGATTAATGCGTGTGCGTTAGGGTTGCTGCAGGAAGGGGATACCGAAAGAATCAAGGAACTTGCGAAAGAGAACGGTATTCCGGAGTTTTTCGCACAGGACATGATAGAGGGGCGGTCGAAAGAGCTGACGGACAACCTGAATGCTGCCATGGGAAAGTTGGACATTGAGGCAGTAGGATATAAAAATAATCAGATTCCGGTCGAGCCGATCTTGGACTACTTAAAAAGCCAGTGCACAGACGAGCACTTTGCGGCGTGTGTGCGACGCCGCACAAAATCCGTAAAAAACTGCATGAAACTGATTGAGGATAATTGCAAAAAGATCCAGAAGGATACTGGAAAGCATTATGTGGCAGACATGACAGTATTTGAGTGGGCAAGAGATTACTTCCTGGAGGCATGATATGAAAAAGAGCGAATTATTAAAGCTTCCAGCTATGAAAGCCACAAAAGAAATGTACGAAAAAGCATGGCTCGAAGAGGAGTATGATCGTTATCAACGCCCATCAGTCACCGGACCGAAATACAGAAAATTCTACAGAGCCAGAAAAACACAAGGAATATTGGAAGTCGATGTATTTTACTACAGGGACTTGAGACTAAAGACATCTCGCCCAGCATTTCGGATATTTTTACATGATGGAAAATACGATACATACGAGACGATTGAAAGAAAGTGGCGCACAGCAACCATTGAGAACCTGCAGTTTGGAGTGAGTTACAACGACGGCGAGAGTGCCGCGTATCAGACATACTGGATTACAGAAAAAGACCGTAAAATTATAAAAGATTTTACAAAGAATGGAGAAGAGAGCCCGCATAGTGCAATCCTTGGGTGGCAGCAGTACGAAAAGCATCGGAAAGAAACGGATCGGATTGATGATGAGATGGCAATCATTCCAGAGATTCCGAAAGATTTTGAAGAATGGGCGAAAAAAGATGCCGTTCCGCAATATATGTATTACGAATCAGGAAAGAAAATAGGACGATGCACCTGTTGCGGAAAGACACAGGAACTGTCCGGCCATAAGTACGGGCAGGAAGGGAAATGCAAATACTGCAAGAGAAAAGTTATCTACAAAACTTATAAAAAGAATCCGAATATTAAAGATAAATCGAGCGCTGCACTGATTCAGAAAACTCCGGCCGGATTCGTGTTCAGATACCTCAATGTATACCAGTGGATATGCGCAGGAGAGAGAACGAAATTTGACATCTACGAAAGTATAAGGATCACATACGATGACTTGTGGCATAGACGACACATTTATTCTTACCACAGATATAAGACAACGAATAAGGTGCGCTGGTGCAATGGATATGAGTTCGGAGGATGTTATTGGGGAGGAGGAAAAGAAGAAGGAAAAGCAGTCCTATATCCGCGAAATTTAAAAAGGGCGCTAAAAGGAAGTAAATTGGAATACTCAGGATTACCGGAATTTGCCTGCCAGAATATTCCATTTTACCAACAGAATTACATAGATACAGCAACAGAATATCAGGGAATCGAAAAACTGGTAAAAGCAGGATATTACAATCTGACTGCAGACAGCATCAATGGAGGAAGTGATGCAGCACTTTCCTTAAGAGAAAAGAAATTAAGAAAAGTGCTGGGACTTCAAGGTGAATACTACAATCTCATCAAAAAGAAAGACCCACACATGAGAGAGTATAGAGCGCTGTATAACTGCCAGCAGGCAGGAATCCGGGTAACATGGGAACAGGTTCAGGAAATGTCTAAATATGGCAGGGATTTTGCAATATACATGAGGCATACAACACCACATAAGATGCTTAGATATATCCGGGAAAATACCACAAGAAAATGGAATAATGGGGATAGACAGACAGTCACGGATTATCACGATTATCTACAGATGGCCGCAATCTTGGGATACAACATGGACGACCCATATGTATTATATCCAAAGAACTTAAAAGAACGTCATGATCAGCTCGTGCAAGAGCAGGAAGAAAGAGAAATAGAATTGCAGGGAAAGAAAGACGACCAAAAGGACGGAACGCTAAGAGAGATGATAAAAAGGAGTGGATGGAAAGCCTACGAAATGGAGACGGATGACCTGTTGATGAGATTACCAAAAAGAGTAAGAGAAATCAGGCAGGAAGGGCAGAACCAGCACCATTGTGTAGCGACTTATATAGATAGAATGGTATCCGGAGAGACCTGTATTCTTTTTATCAGAAAAAAGGAAGAACCGGAAGAGAGTTATTACACGGTCGAGGTCAGAGAGGGAGAAGTGATCCAGGTGCGTGGGAAGTACAATAAAGATCCGGGAGAAGATGTAAAAAAGTTTATGAATACATTCAAAAAGCGGATTCAAATGAGAAAGGCGGGATAATATGGATGAAATAAGAGTAACCGAGTCATTGGACGAGATGACGATAATCATAAAAGCACTATTAAACGATATAGCAGAGAGCTTTATATCGGTGGGATTTTATCTAAAAAAGACAGAACAGGACGAGCTGTATAAGCAGGCAGGCTATAGGAATATTTGGGAATATGCCAAGGACACATTTGGAATAGGGCGTTCCACGGCAAGCCGCTTCATGGACATCAACACAAAATACAGTATCGGAGGATTCTCACCGCAGATCGATGACAAATGGAGAGGCTATGGAAGCAGTAAGCTCACGGAGATGTTGGGACTTCCGGAAGAAATCCAGGAAGCTATATCAACAGAAGCCACGGTCAAGGACATCCGGGAGGCAAAAGGGATTATCCGGGAAACAGAAGTACATTATGATGATCAGATGGAGCTGTGCGACATCGCACAGGAAGAACCACAGGAAACAGACTGGATGGTGGAATTAGCAAGAGAGTATTTTAAAGACGGAAAAGAAGCATTTCAGAAGCTTCTCGATTGGGAGCGCAAGGATCCGGATGGATCAGACATATCCAGAGAGCTTCTGGTTATCTTAAACCCGACAAAATTCAAAATGATTCGCTTAGAATATGCCAATGTCATGATGACTGAACATACTATCAAGGTTATGCCGTATCGGAATCATGGAGAAAATCAGGAATATGATTACATGGACTTTGCTAAAGGATTTGAAAAATTGTTCCTCCCGGAGTATTCGGAAGACCTGAAGATGGCAGCAGGCGACCTGTATAAGAGAATCTATGACGAATCGTTACATCCGGAAACACAAGAAAAAATACCGGAAAAGAAACCGGAGAAAAAGTCGCCAGCTTCAGTAAAGACAGAAGCTCCGAAGAAATCAGAGCCGAAAAAAGAACCGCCAAAAGAACAGGCACAGGAAGTCAAGAAAGATCCGGAAGAACAGATTCCGGGACAGACCGAAATCACGAAGGATTTTCCGGAATATTGTCCAGATAACATGGAAGTGCCGACAGAGGTCACGGAAGAGGAAGAAATCAAAAGGGCTTACGCCACGAGAAGATTATACATGGCATCAATCCCAGCGCAGGAAGCAGCAGAGTATATGGCGAAAGTTATGGATAAGAAAATGCGTTCCATGCGAGGTGTAAGTTTTGCAGCACTGGGAAAAGAGGAATTCTGGACAGAATTGCTCGAGGCGGAAGTGGATAAGAACGGAGAGGAGATTGAATGCGTAGAGCAATGTGCGAATTGATGTATCCCAAACCACAGAAAAAAAAGAAACGAAAGCACCACCCGGAGCCAATCGTAGAAACATATCCGGGTATTTGCTACCTGTGTGCCAAGGAAGAAGGCAACTGGAATTATCAGTACACAGAATGCCACCATGTAGTATTTGGAGGCGGAGGACGCACCAGAAGCGAAGAGAATGGTTTAAAAGTATATTTGTGCCGGAGACACCACAAGGAAGGCAAAGACGCTGTACATAATTGCCGTGCAACCCGTGAAAGGTTATGCGCCTATCTACAGGAAGCATACGAACAGGATCACACACGAGAGGAGTGGATGAATATTGCCTACAAAAATTACCTCTAACCTTAGGAAAGACAAAAGCTCCCGAGATTTCTATAAGGGTGAATATGTGAAGTGCATTCCGATGGGAGAAGAGAAAGAGAGGCTGGGAATCGTGTTCGAGAAAGAACATCTGGCAGATACAGTCACAGTATACCTGGAAGACACGGGAGTATTTGTCGTATTACCGGTAAAAAGAGTAAGAAAACTACAGCACCAATAGTGTATCACAGTCACTATTAACCATAGATTCCCTCCGGCCGGTGGAGCCGGAGGAGAAAGGAGACACATGAACAAAATATATGCCGTAGATTTCGACGGCACGTTAAATACAGCAGAATACCCGAAACTGGGAGAACCCAATACAGAATTATTCCAATTTCTGATCAAACGGCAGCAGTCCGGAGATAAAATTATACTCTGGACATGCAGGGAGGGAGACCTATTGCAGGAGGCAGTCATATACTGCAGGGCGAATGGATTGGAGTTTGATGCAGTCAATGACAATATTCCAGAATATAAGAACAAATATAAGAACAACTGTCGGAAGGTCTATGCAGATTATTATATCGACGACCGGAACAAGATGGTTGTAGCAAGGAGGCGCAGAAAGAAATGTGGTCCATTAAATCGGACGAATGTCTGGAATTATATCAAGAAGACGAAAAAATCGCAGCATTGATCTGGGACGAAGCGGAATTATGCTGGTTCTTGTGGTATCGGATGAGCCTATTTCCAAGGCTTTCATGTATTGGAGAAATGGAAGGCTTCGGCAAGTTAGATATTGAACCGGTACAGATGGCAGCAGTTGAGACCATTATAGATTACTGCAAGAGACAAGCAGATAAATGGGAAGGACGTGCAGCGGATATGGAGGAAATGCTATGAAGTGGATTCGGGAAAGCATGACACAAATCGATCTCGTAGACGGAGAGAAAAAGCTTGCTTATATCGTATACAAAAGCTTCCGGTGGCTTCTCTACGAAGGCGGTGAAGAGTGGGGCATAGATTTGAAAATCTATGAACAACACCAGGTAGAAGAAGCGCAGATGGCAGCAGTCGAGGAATTAATCAGATACCACGCCGAAAAAGCCAAAAGCTTTCGGAAGTACAGAAGGGAGGCGGCAGCGTGAAAGAATATGATAAAGACTTGCTGAGATCCCTGGTAGAACAGGGGCTGACCAATAGAAAGATAGCAGAAAAGATGGGACTTACCCAAACACAGGTACAATATAGAATTACGGCAGATGGATTAGTCGGAATTCGAAGAGAGGGTGGAGACCCAACACAGAGAAAGCCGCGGGAAGTAAAGGAAAAACACAAAGAAAAACCAAAAGGCTCAAACGGTGATAGAAAAAAATGCAAGACCTGTAAATGGCGTGCAAGATATCCCGTCAGCTTATGTAATTACGGAGCATTCCATAAATTTTCCAGAAGCCATTACTGCACAGCTGATAATTGCACTGTCTACGAAAAAGGCAAACCAATGAAAGAAAAACTAAGTTAAGAAAAGAGGAAAAAAAGATGCAAGGATATATATGTGGAATTGCCGACAATAGCAGAATAGACTATTGCCCGATATGCGGAGAGGCGTTGGGAACAAACGCATACTACGGAGACGGAACCGCAGTATGTGACGAATGCGGCTTTCATTTTGCAGTCATAGAATGTGAGGAAGAAGAAAATGGGATATCTTAGAAAAGACATGGTAATTAATGCATTAAGAGAAGATATGCAAGATACTAAAATGTGTTATGAAGGATGCCAGGAAAAGGAATTAATTGAGTTTTGCTACAACTGCATGGAACGCGCAGTAGACAGATTACCGCAGTATTACCCGGAAAATGTAGTAGAAGAGACAAGATGGATTCCGGCAAGCAAACGCTTGCCGGAGCATGGAAAATATGTATTGATATCATGCGAAGGCTTTGACGTTCCAAGCGTCGGAAAATACGAGGAAGACGATATTGGAGGAACATTCTATCTTAACGAAGACGTACCGTGTGAAGACTTCGGAATAGTCGTAGAAGCTTGGAGACCACTTCCAGAACCATATAAGGAGTAGAAAATGAACAGGAAAATGGTAACTAGTTTTTTAAGTAATCTGCTGATAACAAAGAAATTACAAGGAATAGGCAAATACTGGGCATCAGAAGTCAGTATCGATCATGGAAGCAAGAACGTAAAAAGAGTAGATTTCATGCAGTTCATGCCACCAAACCAATGCTCCGTAGGAGCAATCGAAAAAGGACAATTCATCTGTTACGAAATTAAGAGTTGCCGGGAAGATATCTACAGCGGAAACGGACTGAATTTTCTTGGTGAGCAAAATTACATCGTAACAACAATGGAGTGTTACAAGGATTTAATCGCAGACAGAAATTCAGGAAAGCTTTTAGAACACATCAGGGAATGTAACCCGGAATCATCTAGGTACTACGGAATCATGGTAGCGATCCCAGAAAGCAGAAAAGAGTGGGACGAATTTGAAAATCCTACACCACTTACAAAAGCAACAATGGCTGGAGAGTGGAGATTGCATAAAATAATTCCTTGCACACCAGGACCAAGAAAACGATCAATAACAGAATTACTGTTCTACATGCTCAGATCAGGAAAATAGGAGAGGGAATATGGACAGTGCAAAAAGAAATGGAGCCGGTTATTACGACCCAACAGCATTTCAAGCTATCAAAAATACAGAGAAGGGAGCAAAAAAAACAATGGAAATATATAGAGGAGACATATTCTACATCAAAAAAATAAATCAGGACACAGGTAGACCTGCGGTTATCGTGTCGAACAACGACATTAACGAAAGTCAGAACATGGTAGAAGTGGCATATCTGGTAGAAAAGCCAAATGAATCACTGCCAACACACGCAAAAGTAAAATGCCATCTACCATCTACGGCGCTATGCGAGCAGGTTGTAAGTGTCAGCAAAGACAGAATTGACGGATTCATACGCACCTGTACGGACGAGGAAATAGAGAAAATTAACAAGGGGTTATCCATCTCACTCGGAATCACAGAAAGCGACGACACTATGGCAGAAAAGCTGAAAGAGCTGACAGATTCTCTGAGTGAGGCACAGAGAATAAATGATGGACTTCGAAACAGAATTAAGGAAGAGACTGATAAACAGCAGGAATTAGAAAAACAATTATCACAGATAGAGACAGAAAACACAGACGAAACCATCAAAGTCGCGGCAGAAAGAGACATATACAAAGACTTATACATGAAATTAACAGAAAAGCTTATAGGAGATAAGATTTAGGAGGCTGCAATGGACAAGAAAGAATATGACGAAATAGAAGAACAGGCAAACAGGTTACAGAGTGAAGCTGGTAGAAGATGCAATCAGCAAATAAAAGAAGTTAACAAATACCACGAAGGATACATTCAGGGAGTGGAAGACTTGCTAACAACTATAAGGAGAGGAGGAGTAAAATGATGGCATATTATTGTGACCGTTGCGGGAAAGCAATTGTAGACGGAACCATCTATAGAGTGGCAATCACAGCCGAGAGCGTAAGTATACTTGGCACAGTAGATGCGTTGGCAACAGCATTTGAAGCAGGCGCGGTAAAAGCCAGATGCTACTGTGGAGAGTGTAAACGGGAAATAAAATCATTTTTATACAATAGAGAAAAACAGGAACAGCCAGAAGAACAGCCGGAAGGCTGGAAAGCAAGAATGCTTGAAAAATTCCAAAAAAGAGTATAACAACTGTGGCAGCAGTCAAGGGTGAGTGAACATTGACAATAAAAAAAATAAACAGTAGACCGTCCGGCAAGACACTATATCTACTGTTCATTCACCTAAGAGCATTATACCATAATGCCTCTTAGGAAACAAGGAGGACTATTATGTATAATGCCAGTATCAAAACCGAAATTATTAATAATATCATCTTCGAGATGTCCGGATACGTGGACAACACGACCTTAGATATCATGCAAAAAGTCATTGAAAAACAATTAGTAGCCGTGAACATGGAAGAGATTACAAATCTTCCGGCAGAAATCAGGACATCAACCGAAGAACAGAACCGTTATTACATCAGCCTCATGATGATCAAGAAAAAGAACTTACGTCCAGAGACAAAGGCTCAGTACCGTGATGCCATTATGCGTCTTACCAGTGTCATAGAAAAGCCACTTAACAAAATGGACGAGATTGACATTGACAGTTATCTCGACTGGTATGAGAAGCGGAACGTGGCAGCAGGAGGCAAGAAGAATCAGGCGTCAACCTGCAACAACGAACGCCGATACTTATCAGCCTTTTTCACATGGATGCGCAAAGAAAAGTTCATGAGCTATAATCCGGTGGAGGCTACGGAGCCGATGAAGGAAATAATAAAGCCAATTGATTACTTCCGGCCAGCACAGATCGAACAGCTCCGGGAGGGTTGCGTCTCTCTGAGAGACAGAGCCATCATCGAAGTGCTCAGAAGTACCGGAGCACGCGTTGGAGAAATTCCACAGATTAACATCGATTACGTAGACTGGGCGACTGGAGACATCATGATTATGAGTGAAAAGTCTTACAAGTATCGTCTGCTGTATCTAGATGAAGTAGCCAGATATCACTTGCGGAAATACTTGGACAGTCGCACAGATGACAATGAAGCACTGTTCGTGTGGGACAAGGCGCCATATAACCGTCTAAAGAAGAGTGGCATCAGAAACGCCATGAAGGAAGTAGGCAAGAATATGGACTGTAAAGTCTATCCGCATAAGCTCAGAAAGACTCTGGGAGTTAATCTCAAGGATAAGGGAACAGACATTGGAATCATTCAGGAAGTGATGGGACACGCCAATCCGACTGTGACAAGTCGCTATTACGCGCAAATCAGTCCAGAGGCAATGAGAGATGTACGGAGAAGAACAGCGTAGGAGGATATATGCCGGACACAAGACCAATTAATGAAAAGAAATATAATATCTCCAAGCACAGATTCCTGGAACTCAAGCATCACTGTATGCAGTATCAGGAATGGAGAAGAGAGCTTGCCACGCTCACAGATACCGTCAAGGCAATTGAGTATGGCAAGGAGGGACAGGGAAGCCCACCACAAGGAAGCGCCACAGAACAGTTAGCGATCAAACGAGTGGAACTAGAACAGAAATGCAAGACCATTGAGCAGACTGCCATTGAGACAGATGCGGAGTTATATCAGTGGATCCTGGAAGGAGTCACAAGCGATTATGCTACATATCGGTATCTGAGAGATGCCAAAGGTATGCCATGCGGAGATCAGAAGTATTACAGAACCAGAAGAAAATTCTATTGGCTGTTAGATCAAAAAATATAAAACATCACCACTCACGGGACAGTATTTCGTGTTAATATGATAGCGTCCAAAAGATGAGATCAGACGAATCACAAAGGACTCCTTAGAATTTCACACATCAGAGCGTGGCCTAATCACGCTCTGATAAAAAGAAGAACGAAACAACAGAAGAGAATGAACAGTGGCAGCAGTCAATTGATTGCTGCCATTTCTAATGGTCATTAGCTCAGTTGTTAGAGCAATGGTTTTCGAACCATATGTCACGGGTTCAATTCCCGTATGACCATTAACATAAAAATGAATGAGAGGTGGTGATCCTTGGCTACAGCGCCGAATTCAGACCATGCCTATGCAGACTATCTGAACGGCATGAAGTACAAAGACATCGCCGCAAAGTATGGCGTAACAATCAATACAGTAAAATCCTGGAAAAGCAGGTATCAATGGTCGCGAGATGACAAAAAAAGTGTGCACACAAAAAGCAAAAAAGTGTGCACACAAAAAACGACAGAAAAAAGTCAGAAAAAAGATACAGAAATAGAGTGCATGGAAGAATTGTCAGAAAATGCAGAATTGACCGAAAAACAAAGGCTTTTCTGTATATATTACGTGCGCTATTTCAATGCCACAAAGGCGTATCAAAAGACATATGAATGTAGCTATAAAACTGCCATGGTTAATGGCAGCAAAATGCTAAGAAATACTAAGATAAAAAATGAAATCCAAAGCCTAAAGCAGAATAAGCTCAATAGAGAGCTGCTATCCGAAGCAGATATATTTCAAAAGTATATGGACATAGCCTTTTCAGACATCACAGATTACATGGAATTCGGGACAGAGGAAGTTCCTGTGATGACAATGTATGGACCTGCAAAGATTAAAGACGAAAAGACTGGAAAAGAAAAAACGCTCACAAAAATAGTGAATGTTGCAAGATTCAAAGATTCTGCAAATGTGGACGGTACAATCATTGCTGAAGTAAAACAGGGAAGAGACGGCGCAGGTATTAAGCTTGCGGACAGAATGAAAGCTATGCAGTGGCTGTCCGATCACATGGACCTTGCCACCACGGAGCAGAAGGCAAGGATAGAGAAGCTTCAGATGGAGACTCAGAAAATAATGCCTGAGCCACCGCCAGAAAAAGAATACACTGGAATTCCAGCCACTATGGTCGCACCGGTATTTGCACCGGTGCTTTTTGATATCCAGGAACAGAGACATACAGAATATGTTTTCCCAGGAGGACGAGGAAGTACCAAGTCCTCATTTGTCAGTCTGAACATTATAGATCTGATCATGAAGAATTCGGAAATGCATGCGGTAGTTATGAGACAGGTTGCCGATACAATGAGGGGTTCTATATACCAGCAAGTGAAATGGGCGATTGATGCATTAGGACTATCAGAAGAATTCGATGCAACCGTAAGCCCACTGGAGATTACGAGAAAGAGTACCGGCCAGAAGATTTACTTCCGTGGAGCAGATGATCCGGGAAAAGTGAAATCCATAAAAGTACCATTTGGATATATCGGTATCCTGTGGTTGGAAGAGTTAGACCAGTTCACCGGTCCGGAATCAGTCAGAAAGATTGAACAGTCTGTAATCCGAGGTGGAGATGTAGCCTATATCTTCAAGACGTTCAACCCACCGAAGAGTGCAAGCAACTGGGCGAATAAGTACATCAAGATACCGAAAGCCACAAGGCTTGTGACAGAGAGCACATATCTGGACATTCCTCAGAAATGGCTTGGAAAGCCATTCATTGACGAGGCTCAGTTCCTGAAAGAGACAAACCCAGATGCTTACGAGAATGAATATCTTGGAGTTCCTAACGGATCCGGAGGAAGTGTATTCGATAATCTGGTAATCCGAGCGATTACCGATGAAGAGATAGCTCAGTTCGATAACATCAAAAATGGTGTTGACTGGGGATTCTATCCAGACAAGTATGCATTTGTCCGTGTTCATTATGACGCGGCAAGGCTGAGACTATACATTTGGCAGGAGTACACCTGCCAGAAGAAACGAAACAAACAAACTGCTGAAGAGCTGATCAAGCTCGGAATCACAGGAAATGATTTATTGACCTGTGATAGTGCAGAAAATAAGTCTATCGAAGACTATAGAGCATACGGATTATTTGCACGTCCGGCAAACAAAGGACCGGACAGCCGTACATATTCGTACAAATGGCTGCAATCACTCCGGGAGATCATCATTGACAATGTAAGATGTCCGGTAGCGGCACAGGAGTTCATGGAATATGAGTACGAAAGAGATAAGGACGGAGAAGTCATCAGTGGTTACCCAGATGGTAACGATCACACGATTGACGCCACAAGGTATGCAACAAACAGTATATGGAAACGGAGGGGCGAGTAATGCTCGAAAGACTAAAGACCTTCGTGAGAGGGGTGATAAGAAAGATGTTCCCGGCAAAAAGCATAGAACAGGCATTAGATGTAAAGCCCTGCATTTCAAGTGTCATGCAGGAGAGAATAGAGTTTTGGCATAACATGTATATCGGAATAGCACCTTGGTGCAAAGGAAGCGTAACGTCATTGAGAAAAGAGCAGGGCATCTGTATGGAGTTCGCCAACGTGTGTCTGAATGAAATGGAGTCACAGGTATCCATTGAACGCTTGGATGATATATACAAGAAAGCGATTCAAGACTTGAATGAGAACCTGCAATCTGGGCTAGCACTCGGATCATTCATCATCAAGCCGTTGGGCGGTGATAAGGTAGAGTATCTAACAGCGGATAAGTTCGTACCACTTGCCTATGATGAAAGAGGCAGGTTGACAGATGTAGTATTCATTCAAGATAAGAAAGATGGAGAAGATTACTACCGCAGATTGGAAAGACACACCTTAATAGATAGCATGCTAACGATTAGTAATCGGGCATTTGTCAGTAAGTCACAGGACGACATAGGAAGAGAGATAAGTCTGGAATCTGTAGAAGAGTGGAAGAACTTTCCGAAGAGCGTTTCCTATCAGGGGATAGATAAGCCGGACTTCGGCTATTATCGTAATCCAATCAAGAATGAGATAGATGGGAGTCCTTGTGGTGTATCTATCTACGAAGCCGGAATTGACAGACTGGAAGAGGTGGACAATCAGAATGCGCGCATAAAATGGGAATTCAAATCCGGCGAACGTGCGATACAGGTAACACCGCAGGCGGTCAAGAAGACAACAATTGGACCGAATGGTGAAATGTCATTTGAGACTGCAGATCTCGATGAGCGCTTATACAGAACCGTAGACCTTCAGGATGGAGAGTACAAGGACTTCTACCGGGAATGGTCGCCGGAATTCCGGGACACCAACATCATCAACGGACTCAACTACCATCTAAGACAGTTAGAGTTCAGTGTATGCTTAAGCTATGGAGATCTGTCAGATGTTGCAGATGTAGATAAGACTGCCACAGAAGCCAAGATTGCCAAGAAGAGAAAGTTTAACATGGTAGCAGCGATTCAGTCCAATTTAAAGGATTGCTTGGAAGATTTGGTATATGCGCTTGCATTCTACAATGCAATGTTACGCAGTGGCTATGAATTCAGCTGCACGTTCAAGGATAGTATTCTGGAGGATGAAGCAACAGAACGAGAGAACGACAGGGCAGATGTAGCGCTTGGAGCTATGCAGTTATGGGAGTACCGTATGAAGCATTATGCAGAGGACGAAGAGACAGCCAAGAAAATGGTAGCTCAGACAGCCGATGTGATTGAGTAGGTGTAAGCCATGATGTCACAAGGAGAAATCGAAGCACTAACACTTGCGATGGAAAAAGCAGCCAGGAATTTGGAAGTAAACATCATGCTGGATATTGTCCGGAGAATAAAAGCGAACCTGGACATAGAGAAGTCCATGACATCATCAGCAGACTATCAGGTCAATGTATTAAGACAGATGGGATATTCTGATGATTACATCAAGAAGCAGATCCAGATATATCTCAAAGCCTCTGATGAGGAAGTAGACAGGCTATACAACCAGACAACCGCAAATATCTACGGTCAGTACGAAGATACGTATGATTCCATGGGAAAGAAACAGACACCATTTGGAAAGCACCCGGATATACAGGCGACGGTTGCGGCAGCAGTTACACAGACAAAAGGAACATTCCAGAATATCTCACAGACACTGGGATTCACAAGAATCGTGAATGGGAAGAGACAATTCCTCCCCACAGCTAAGTTCTTTCAAAAATCCCTAGACGAAGCCATACTTGGAGTGACCACAGGGGCATTCAGCTACGATGTGGCGCTCAAAAAGGTAATACAGGATATGACCAGGAGCGGACTTCGAACTGTGGAATATGCTTCCGGCAGGACTTACAGGGTAGATTCAGCCTCCAGGACAGCACTAATGACCGGTTTTCGTCAAGTGATTGGGCATATCAATGAGCAATTGGCTGATGATCTGGACACTGACACTTATGAAGTGTCTTATCACATCGGGGCAAGACCGACGCATCAGCCATGGCAGGGACGCGTATATCCGTATAAGGAATTACAGTCAGTCTGCGGATTGGGAACCGTGACCGGATTATGTGGAGCCAATTGCTACCACTGGTATGAACCTTTCGTTCCTGGAATATCCGTAAGGAACTATACCGATGAAGAACTGGAAGATATGGTGGCGAGGGAAAATGAGACAACACCATACTACGGCAAGGAGTATAATACATATCAGGCATTACAGTATCAGAGAAAAATGGAACTGACCATGAGAAAATACAGACAGGACATTAAGCTGATGAAAGAAGGCAGCTTAAATGAACTGGAAATCATGGGCGCAAAGGCGAGATACAACCAAACCATGAACGAATACGTGAGGTTCTCCAAGACCATGAAGCTCCCGGAGCAGAGAGACCGGATCTACATGGATGGACTTGGAAGAATATCTACTAAGATTGCCAAGAAGAGCGAAAAGTTAAGTGAAATGAAGCTGTCTATCCCACAGGAAGTGGTAAAGAAAGCAAAATTGAATCAGGATATTGAAACGAAAATAAATCAGGCACTTAAGAAGCTGGAGAAAGAATATATCATCTACCTGGATTCGATAGAGGGCGAAAAGCTTAATGGACATGATTTCTTCTTAACAGGAGCGTATTTGGATAAAGACGGCGTGTTAAAACATGGGATTGTATTTGATTATTCAATAGATTATAATAAGCTTGAAGAAAGAATAAGAGCAAAACATTCTGATGGATACTTTGCAGAGAAAAACTACGAAGATTGTATTGCTCATGAAATAGCACATATAATTCCATTCCAGAATTGCACTACTGCAACGGAATACATGAACATGGTTCAAAAAATAAAAGGTCAGTACGTTCCGGGAATTTCAAAATATGCAGACAGAACAAAAGATGGAAGAGAATGCCTGGCGGAAGCATTCGTCAGATACAGGAATGGAGAAAGGATACCAGATGAAGCAAGGAAACTTATCGAAAAATACATCCTTCCTTGGAGGAGGAAATAGTTCTGCAGTTCCAAAATGCATGATATGCAAACACTGTATTACAGATTCGAACAAAATGAAATGCAAAGCATTTCCAGATGGAATCCCAGATGCGGTTTTTGAAGAGCCCTACGAAAAAGAATGTAAAAAGGGAATAAAATTTCAAAATATGAAATAGATACCACCAGTCAATATGGCCGGTGGTATTTTTATATCCATTTTTAAGGTGGGGAGGTGAGAAAAAGTGAAAAAATTATTTATTAGTCAGCCTATGAGAGGTAAGTCAGATGAAGATATTCTGGCAGAACGCAAGAAAGCAATTGAGCTTGCACAAGAAATGATCGGTGAACCGGTAGAAGTGATTGATTCCTTCTTCCAGGAAGCACCCGCAGATGCAAAACCACTGTGGTTCCTTGGAAAATCCCTGGAACTTCTGTCAGGAGCAGATGTGGCGTATTTTGCGCAGGGGTGGGAAGATGCAAGAGGTTGTGTGATTGAGCATGACAGCGCATTAGCTTATGGAATCAAGAGCATTGTTGCCTAGGAAGGCGGTGATCCAGATATCTCCCGTTGAGACGCAGGGTTATGCGTCTTATTTTTATACAATTTTGACCGGGAAGTCATATAAACTAACGCTCTCTTGCGAACAGAGATATAAACAACGTATTGTGGGCGGAAGACACCGCAGATAAAAACAAAAACACAATGGAAAGGAAAGAATATGGATTTTTTGAAAGCAGTACTTGGAGACAGATATGAGGAATTCGTAAATCTCATCAAAGGGTACAACGAGAAACCAGAGAACAAAGACAAACAGGTGAAGCTGATTGACCTGAATAAAGGCGAATATGTCAGCAAAGCCAAGTATGATGAGGCAGATACCGCAAGAAACACACTGCGAAGCCAGCTTGACGAGGCAGAGGAGACGCTGAGAGGCTTTGAAGGGGTGGATGTAAAACAGTTACAGACTGATTTAGCTGACCTCACCACAAAAATGGGAACACAGAAAGAAGAATATGAAAATCAGATTGCACAGATGAAATTCGATGCAATTCTGGACGCTGCAATCACGACATTAGGTGGAAGAAATACAAAAGCAATCAAAGCGCTTTTGGATATTCCGAGCTTAATGGAAAGCAAAGACCAGACTGCAGACGTGCAGGCAGCAGTCAATGCATGCAAGGAAGAAAATGCCTACATGTTCGGAGACGATGAGCCAATCAACAACCCAATTGGACAGACAGGAGGACAGACTGTCACGCCGCCAGGAAAGAACCCGGAAGACATGTCCTATGAAGAGTATAGAGCATGGAGAGAGGGCAAATAGGAAAGGAAGGATAAATAAATGCTAAATACATTTTTAACACCGAAAATCATTGCACAGGAGGCGCTCATGGTACTGGAGAACCAGCTCACCATGGCAAATCTTGTACACAGAGACTATTCGAAAGAATTTGTAAAAGTAGGAGACAGCATTACCATCAGAAAGCCTGCAAGATTCTCAGCAAAGAACTTTACAGGGCAGGTACACAGCCAGAACATCACCGAAGGTTCGGCAGTTGTAAAGATGGATCGTTTCAGAGATGTTACTGTAGAGGTTGGAGCGAAAGAATTAACACTCGACATTAAAGATTTTTCTACTCAGGTAGTTGCACCGGCATTATCTGCAATTGCGCAGGCAATCGACCAGGATCTTTTAGCTGTTGGAATTCAGATGGCAGCTAAATCCGCAACAGTTTCAGCAAAACCGAGCATTACAGATATCGCAGGAGTAGGAAAAGCGCTCGATATGTCGAACGCACCGTTGCAGAACAGACGTCTTGTATTGCCGGCAGAGATCAAGTACAAGTATAATACCCTCGACAATTTAGCAAAACAGTGCTATGCGGGAACATCACAGGCACTCCGTGATGCAGAAATCGGAAGGGTATACACATGTGAGACATATTCTACAGAAAATTGCCCGCATTCTGCAGCAGATAAGCCAGGAACGGTTACAGAATATAAAGTAACAGGAACTGCAGATACTACAAAACTTAATGTGACGGAAGGAAAACCGGAAGCGGGAACAATTGCGGCAGGAGATCAGCTCATTGTGAATGGTTACACATATACAGTAACAGAGGCACTCACTCTTACAGGAGGAGCAGGAACGCTGAAAGTAGATCAGAATCTTCCAGCAGACATTAAAACTGCAACACCAGTCAAGGTAATTAACAAGGCTCATGCATTAGGGTTCCACAGAAATGGTATTGCTCTTGTAACAAGACAGCTGGAACTTCCGATGGGTGCATCAAAAGCCCATATCGCATCTGCAAACGGACTTGCAGTACGCGTAGTTATGGATTATGACCCACAAACAAAGAAAGATACAGTCTCTTTCGATTGTATTTATGGAATCAAGGAACTGGACACAAGCCTGTTAGTAGACTTCTCATAAGGAGATCGTTATGTATGCAGATTACGAATACTATGAAAAGGAATACCTCCTTGGAAAAGAGCCAGTAATTGCAGAAGGCAACTATCTGTATTATGAAAAGCAGGCGCGAGCTGAGGTGGATAAGATCACATTCAACCGATGCAGAGGATTAGATGAGATACCGGAAGAGGTAAAAGATTGCGTGTGCGACGTCGCAGAATATCTGTGTAAGTACGACAGGTATTCTGGATCTGACGCACCTGGACCGTTAGCCTCTTTCGGAAACGATGGAGAGACGGGTACTTACGACCTGTCCAATTCCATCTACACAGAATCCAAGAGAAAAGAAAAGATACAGGAGACTTTATATAAGCATCTGGCAGACACAGGGCTTCTATACAGTGGGAGGTAGGCATGAATCCGAACTATAACCAGACAATCACCATATACAATTGCGTAAAAGCAAAAGATAGTGGTGAAAAAGAGAACACCTGGCATCGTTCGACAGTGGATAAGTGTTTCTTCAAGTGTGTAATGGGAAGAACGAACGGAGATAAAACTGCAAGCATGGCAAGTGTGTACACCGCCAGAATCGCACAGTCTCCACAGTATCTTCCGTACAGGGAATATACAAAACTCTCAAAAGAAGAAAGAGCAGGTTATTTCACATTCAACATAGGCGACATTGTAGTAAAAGGTGACTGCCAGGAAGAAATCACCGGAAAAACACCGAACACTGCATCGGAGCTGCTGAACAGATGGAAACCAGAAGCGTTTGAGGTCACTGCATTTTCGGACAACACCTCTCACATGTGTGAGAAACATTACAGGGTAGGTGGTTAGATGGATATACATTTCCAATGGAATAAGCCGATACCGATAATCACAACAGAGGCGACCGGAGGGAAGAGAACGCTGCTATTCATGGCACAGGAAGCAAAAAGGCTAATGACGCCATATGTTCCGGCAAAGAACATGGTTCTGTCTTCAAATGTTCGAACATTCGTGGAAGGAGATAAAGGAGTCATTCATTATCTGTCACCTTATGCACACTTCCAGCATGAAGGTTATGTCATGGTGTCCAGAATCACGGGAAGTCCTTGGGCGAAAAAAGGTGAAAGTAAAGTTGTGACAGACCGGTTCCTGAATCATAGCGGAGCCAGACACCCACTTGCAACAGCAGAGTGGGAAAAAGAAATGAAAGCAGCAAAGATGGAAGCTTATACGGCAGCAGTACAGGCATACATAAGGAGTAAACGATGAATAAACATGAAATCATGACGGAATATGTCAGAGATAAAATAAATGAACTCTGTAAAGCGAATATGACGTTTAACTTTGCAGATGGCGAGGCGCATTCCGTATCATTTATCACGAATTTTTCCGGAAGAGTACTGAGGAAGTATATAAGAGCTGCAGACAAGGAATATGGTTTCACCATATTGATCACATGGCATTATTCCATGGATACGGACGACCTGAATATGCAGGCTATGAAAGTTGGACAGGAATTCATGGACTGGATTGAGGAACAGAACCGGGAAAAGAATTACCCGGATTTCGGGGAACAGTGCCAGATTAAGAAAATTGAGAACTTACAGAACATGCCGAACCTTGCGACGGTAGACTGGGAAAATGCACTTGCGCAGTACCAGATACCATGCAGGGTTGTATATTTCGAGAAGGAGAAGTAGAACATGAAATTAAGCGAGTTAATGAAAGGTTATACCATAGACGCGAATTATGAAGGCTGGGTAACCAATGACGACTATGTGTTTGCCATTGACACAAACCCAGGAGGAAAGACAGCAACCACACCGGCAGATTTTGTGGTTGTGGAGATGGGAATTGCCGGACTGGATTCTAACCTGAATCCGATCACACAGGATAAGACCTATATCCGTGCAGGACAGAACACAATGAAGACAGGAACGCAGAGATCATTCTCAGTGACAGGAGACAGATATGTTGGCGACGAAGCTCAGGATTACTGCCTGGCTCACGAGAGAAAATACGGCACAGGAAACAAGGTTGTTGTAAACTACCTGTACTTTAATATTTTGAACGGAAAAGGAGAAAAAGGACAGTGTTCCATTATCGTAAATTCTGACGGTTCAGGAAATGCCGGAGAATCTTCTTCCATTGACATTGAGTTCAAGAAACAGGGAAAGACACCGGAGGAGTTTGAGTACTCAGCTTCTTGAACAGAGGCTGAGACAAACAGCGTATCAACAGAAGCGGTAGAGGAGGAAGATAATGATTGAAGTAGTATTACAGGGACAGACACTGAAAGCGAATCTGTTGAATCCGGAAGTATCGAAACGGTATGAAGACGGATTTGACAAAGTAGTAAAAACATTCAATGAAGCAGCAAAATGCGAAAGAGGATCTGACGGAATTAGAATGCAGTGCCAGGCAGTCATTGATTATGTAACAGACATTTTCGGAGAAGAGCAGGCGAAAAAAGTATTTGGGGAAAGCACAGATCTTCTGGAGTGTATGGATATCATGGAAGAGATGTATGATATGTATGAAAAACACATTACACCAAAGGTAACAGAGAAAAAGCAGGAACTGATTGACAGGTTTAGCAAATGATCTACGACATGATTACAAAGGAACTTCCTTCCAAAGTTGTAATAGACGGGAAAGAAGTTCCGATAAACACAGATTTTCGGGTAGGGATACAGTTAGATGCACTTCTGAATTCAGACATGAAAGACGAAGAGCGAATACTGAAAATGCTGATTCTGTATTATCCGTGGATTCCGAAGAATCTTCCGGAGGCGATAGAAAAAATCCTCTGGTTCTACGGCTGCGGAGAACGCGTGGAAGAGCAGGAAGAGACAAAGAAACGGTATGTAAGAAAAAGCACAGGAGAACCAGCGTACTCATTCTCAAAAGATGCCGCATATATCTATACAGCATTCAAAGAGCAGTACGATATAGACCTTACAGAAATACAGGATCTGCATTGGTGGAAATTCAAAGCTCTGTTCGATTCCCTAAACGAAGAGACGCAGATGAAGAAAATAATGTATTACCGAAAGGTAAGCACATCTGGCATGGATAGAGATAGAAGAGCATACATCAATGAGATGAAAAAACTCTATAGCCTTAGTAAAGACAAAAAGAAAATGACACTAGAGCAAAGAAATGTTTCCTGGATAGCATATGTGAAATCCAGGAAGCAGGGGTAAGGAATGACAGGCGTAAGCTCCTGTCACCCCATAAAATAGCAATGAAAGCATAGCGAAAGGCTGTGCTTTTTTTGCGTACCGAAAGAAGGTGACGCAAAGTGGCCAGTGACGGAACAATCCGAATCACGACCGAATTGGACAGTGCAAAAGCAGAAGCGGCAATGTCCAAATTTTCATCGCTCGCGAGTAAAGCGATGACAGGAATTACAGTAGCAGTAAGCACGGCATCAGCCGCGATAAGTGCTATGGCAGGATACTCCATCAAAGTCGGAGCTGATTTTGAAGCAGGTATGTCAAAGGTGTCCGCTATCTCAGGAGCTACAGGCGCTGATTTAAGCGAATTAACTGAAAAGGCTAAGGAGATGGGCGCCAAGACGAAATTCTCAGCCACAGAGGCATCGGAAGCCTTTCAGTACATGGCTATGGCTGGGTGGAAGACCAAAGACATGCTAGGCGGTATTGATGGAATTATGAACCTGGCAGCAGCTTCAGGAGAAAGCCTCGCAAAAACATCAGATATTGTAACAGATGCCCTTACTGCATTTGGAATGGCAGCGTCAGAGAGCTCACATTTTGCTGACGTTTTGGCAAAAGCATCTTCGAACTCAAACACCAACGTAGCATTGATGGGTGAGACGTTCAAATATGTAGCACCAGTGGCAGGAGCGCTGAAATTCAGCGTGGAAGACTGTGCAGTAGCAATCGGACTCATGGCTAATTCCGGTATCAAGGCAAGTCAGGCTGGAACATCAATGAGACAGCTATTCACGAACCTTGTAAAACCGACAGACGCCATGGCTCAGGCAATGGAAGAACTTAAAATCTCAATAAATGATACGGAAGGAAAAACAAAATCACTAGACACCCTTATGGGAGACTTAAGGCAGAGTTTTTCCGGACTTTCAGAGGCACAGAAAGCGCAGTATGCAGCGACACTGGCAGGACAGGAAGGAATGTCCGGATTACTTGCCATTGTAAATGCTTCTGATGAAGATTTCAATGCCTTAAAGACATCAATATACAATGCAGACGGTGCCGCTGAACAAATGGCGGACACCATGAATGACAATCTAAAAGGAAGCATTACGATAGCCGGATCTGCACTAGAGGGATTCGGCATTGCAATCTACGAAAAGATGCAGACACCGCTCAAAGACGCGGTGAATAAAGGAACGGAGGATATCAACCGTCTGTCAAAAGCATTCCAGTCCGGTGGACTGAATGCAGTTGTAGCAGAAGCCGGTGAGATATTCAATGATACCGCGGATGAAATCGCAGGAATGAGTGACGAAGCAGCCGGAGTTGTAAGGCCAATACAGGAAATCGTGAATGTAGGCGGTAAGCTTGCAAAAACAACACTTCCGGTAGCGGCAAGCACAGTGAAGTTCCTGGCTAAGAACTTCGGAACATTAGCACCGCTTGTAGTGTCATCAGCAGCCGGAATGAAATCATTTTCAGCAATTGGCAAGGTAACGACAAAGGTTGTAAAAGCGAATGCAGCGGCTACCTTAGTACTTAATAAAATGGAGAAAGCCAATGCATTGCAGTTAATGGCGACCAATGGAGGGCTTACAGCGCGTCAGACGCTCATGGCGGTGTACAATGGTCAGATTACTGCAACAACAGGACTTACGAGTCTGTGGACAGCCGCACAGACAAAGCTGAATGTTGCAATGACGGCGAATCCAATAGGAACAATCGTTGTAGCGGCAGCAGCTCTGGTAGGTGCCATGTATGCGATTAAAGCAGCGACAGGTGATGCGGCGAAGGCACAATATGAGCTATCGGACAGCCAGAAAGAAGCACTAAAATCCAGTCAGGAGATTACAGATACTCTTGCAGAAGAAAGACAGGCGAGAGAGGAAGCGATTGGAAGCATTGACCGGGAATACAATAAATATTCCGCTCTGTTGTCTGAGCTGCAGTCTATCACAGATGCAAACGGTCAGGTGAAAGCCGGATACGAAGAGAGAGCAAAGGTAATCACCGGGGAGCTGTCAGAAGCACTCGGCACCGAGATAGAAATGACAGACGGAGTAATCCAGAAATATGGAGAGACCGTCGAAGCAATCAAAGAATTGATTGTACAGAAAAAAGCAGAAGCGACCATTGATTCTATGAAAGACGAGATGGCAGAGTCCTATCAGAAGTCTATAGATGCCGCGGAAAAATATAAAGAAGTCAGCAAAGCCTTGGAAGAACAGAAGAAAAAAGTAGCCAAGGCAGAAGATGACTGGGAAGAAGCAGCAAAACGAGGAGCAAAAGAGTTACCAAGTTACTCGGATGCGGTTGATAAAGCCAAAAGCGAACAGGAAAAACTGGAAAAGCAGTTGGACAACACCAGAAGTTCCATGGAACAGCTATCCTCAGAGGTCAACAATTACGATGCGTTGGTCGAAGCTATGGCTTCTGGAAGTTCAGAACAGATAGAAGCTGCACTGAATAAGGTGATCACAGGCTATCGCTCTTTCAACGAAGAAACCCTTGCAAGTTCGCAGAGTGCGCGTGACGAGATGTACAACACTGCAAACTCTATGATAAGCACCATGCAACTTGTACAAGATGGTACGCTCAATATGGCCGATAGTACATTTCAGCAATTATCAAAAGCTGCAGTTGATTCCATCAATGAATTTAGTAAGCTTCCGGGAGGAATTGCACAGGGAATCAAAGATATAGGACCAGAAGCCAGCACGGCAATGATAAGCGCACTGGCACAGGCAGATCTGGACGGAAAACTGGACGCCGAAGCACAGGCAGACCTAAACAGTTTTATTAACGGTTTCAACGGCCTGGATTCCAAAACAAAAGATACATTCGCACAAGCCTGGTATGGAGCCTTGGAAGGACTGCAAGGTTTTGAAGACCTGGCAGATCCGGCAGAACAGGGAGCAGATGCATTCCTGGAGTCTTTGAGGACAGCACTGGAAGTACATTCTCCATCAAGAAAAGTGGAAGAGATATTTTCTAATGTATGGCCAGGAGCAGTACAAGGACTGGAACAGGGCACTGGAGAGCTGAGCACAAAAGGAAATAGTGTAATTACAGACTTTCTGAATTCCTTGCAAAGTGGCGGAGTATTGGAAGGTGCTAAAAGTATCGGAAGTAAGATTATGAATCTGTTCGGACTAGGAATACAGTCTAAAACAGGAAATTCTAAGAATGCCGGGCGTGCTAATGCTACAGCAGCCAACGAAGGAGCTGGAAGTATAGACTCTTCCGGAGCAGGCAGTATGTTCGGTGCGAGATATGCCGCAGGAGTTGGAGCAAAAGCCAGTGAAGCTGGCGCAAAAGGACGTGCACTTGCATCAAATGCAAAATCAGGGGCAGAATCAGCCGATGGTTATTCACCGGGTTCTAACTTTGGCTCCGGATTCGTTAGAGGTATCGGCTCCTGGGTAAGAAGTGCCGCATCAGCGGCAGCAGAGCTGGCATCAGCAGCTTACAACGCAGTCAGAAGAACACTTGACGAACATTCCCCGTCGAGGAAAACGAAAAAGTCCGGCAAGAACTTCGACCTTGGATTTGGTGGAGGAATTGAGGAAAACGCAGATGTGGCAGTACAGGAAGCTGAAAAGCTGTCAGAAAGAACACTGAGCGCTTTGGAATTAGAAACATTGCAAAACAAAATCAAGACACTGAATATCCCGGAAACAATGGCAATGGTTCAAACGACAGTAAACGCCCAGACGAACCGGTCGGCAGAAAAGGCAATCCGAGCCGTGAGGGTCAAAGAAGATCAGCTGTGGAAACGAAAGGACGAATCTGTAAAAGCCTATATACAGGATTCAGATATTCAGAAACTGGCATCAGAATTTGCAGGAATTGCATCTGAAGAATTTGCAAAAAACATTGATGGAATAAAAATGGTAATGGACAGACGCGAATGTGGAAGATTTGTGCGGGAGGTACAGCAGTGAAAGACATCTATTATGTAAATAGCAATAATGAGAAGATTGACTTGTTGGAACCGCCATACATGCTTCAGACAGGAGAGCTGTTCGGATACAAATGGAACTATGAAAGTAAACAGAGACTTGGCGGAGGTGGAAAAATCACCAATATCCGAAAAGACCTGGAAGAAAGAACACTGACATTAAGCATTGTAAATTATGGTGTAGAAAACTATGAAGAGGCAATTGATTATTTGCACGAGATCACAGACATTGACGTCTTAAAAAAGACACCAGGAAGATTATACGTGGGAGATATGTATCTCAACTGCTATGTGACGGCTAGTGAGAAGTCGGAATGGGAACCGGAAGCGGGATATATAGATGTAAGCCTAACGCTTGCCGTGGAGTACCCAATGTGGGTCGGAGAAAATCCATATACATTTCATAGTTTCGGTGTAAGCAGTACGGATAATAAGAGATATCATGGAAGATATCCGTATCGATATGCGAATGGAATGAACAGCACTTACATAATCAATCCACATTTTACGAATTCGAATTTCAAGTTGATCATTTACGGATCAGCGGTAAATCCAATGGTCACAATAGGTAGTGTACCGTATCTGGTGAATGTGATACTGGAAGAGGAGGAATACCTTGCCATTGACAGCAGGAGCAGGACCATCATAAAAGTGACAAAGAATGGTGAGCGGGAGAATCTATATCATAATCGTCAGAAAGGAAGAAACTTTTTCAGAAAAATTGGTCCGGGGCGACAATCTATATCGTGGACAGGTAAGTTTGATTTCGACTTGATTATTTACGAGGAGAGGGGGGAACCGAAATGGAAATGATTGTAACAGATATCCCAGAAGAAAAAGAATTAGTATTCACCACTACAAAACCAACAGGAGAAGAAAACGGAGAGCTGAATGAAACCGCAAAAGTAGATCTGGACAATGGTGATACAAATGATTTTGAAATACGCTTGCCCAAAACAGAATGGGATAGAGAATCTATCGGATATAAGGGAAGGGTATACATTCCAGGAACAGAATACGGCGGAATCGTTAAAAATATAGAATCCATATCAGAAAGTAATGAGGTAGTGTTTTCAGGTCCAACATGGAGAGGGATGCTTGAATACAAAGTAGTTGAACCTCCCTTGGGGGAGGAACATTTAATACTCTCAGGAGAGCTGAATGAAACGCTGAAAACATTAATAGGAGACAGATTCGAAGACCTGTTTGCGGTGTCAACAGAAAATACGGGAGTACAGGTGCAGAATTGGTCAGTAGACCGATATGTAACATTATATGATGCCATTATGAAGCTCCTGGATCAGTACGGATACCGACTGGATATCAAATATATTCAGCCAGAAGGGCTGGAATATGGATATGTGCAGATAGGGGCAAAAGAAAAGAAGATTCTTAATGAAGAATATGATCAGGAATGTAGCATTAATCTGGATATAGAAGACTACAGAGCTGGCGTCAACCATCTGGTGTGCGCTGGAGAAGGTGAGAATCAAGACAGAACTATATTACACCTGTATGTACAAGAGGATGGAACGATAGGTGATGAGCAATATTATTATGGATTGGACGAAGTGGCAGCAGTCTACATATTCACAAGCGCAGACGCAAATCAGCTTCGCCAAGACGGCACGAAACGATTGAAAGACCTGCAGAACTATAAAAAATGTCAAATGACGATAGAAGATGTAGACTTGGAAATCGGCGACATTGTAGCTGGGTATGACGAAGTCACAGATACGACAGTCATGAAGCCAATTAAAAAGAAAATATTAAAAATCAACGATGGACAGCTAACGATAGATTATGAAGTGAAAGGAGATGATTAAATGTCTGGATTAAAACCAATCACAGTAAATACTCCAACAGCAGACGAGGCGCATATATACGCGGAAGATGACGCGTCCATCTACCTGAGCATGTTTGGTGGAGATGGAGTATCTACCAACGGACAGTCGTGTAAAGCCACAGTGCTGTCCAATAACAAGGTGAGAATTGCAGATGGAATTATCTGTGTAGGAGGACATTTCGCCCGTATCCCTTACGGGGATTATATTGATTGCGAAATTGAAAATGGGCAGAGTGGAAAGAAAAGGAACGATATCATTGTAGCGAGATTCGAGACGACCGGAACGGGCGGTATCGATACATACACATGTGAAGTCAAGAAGGGCACGGCAGGAAGCACAGCAACGGATCCAGAGATTGTACAAGAAGACCTATACAAGGCGGGAAAGGTGAGAGAACTTCCTCTGTACAGGGTGAAGATAGAGGGACTGAGCATCACGGCGGTAGAACAGCTCTTTACGCTGAGAAAAACCAATGAGGAATTGGAAAAAGAACTTGAGTCACTAAATAGCAAAATACCACATTTCTACAATGGTGAAATTGTATTGTATTACTACAGCGCAACTTGGTTGTATGCTAGAGAATTTGTTG
>OLQG01000259.1_pt1 | contig 45932 bp, 30 predicted proteins | sample 1672221 | NCBI WGS metagenome assembly OLQG01 (sample SAMEA3136660, study PRJEB25190) | human gut metagenome | biome: human gut; feature: human-associated habitat; material: faeces | place: Austria | collected 2013
TCGTCGAACAGGAAGTCGGCGAGCGCCTTGGCGAGCTCGGTCTTGCCCACGCCGGTGGGGCCGAGGAACAGGAACGAGCCGGTCGGACGGTTCGGGTCGCTGATGCCGGCGCGTGAACGACGCACCGCGTCGCTCACCGCCGCGATCGCTTCCTTCTGGCCGATCACGCGCTTGCCGAGGTAGTCCTCCATGCTCAGCAGCTTCTCGTTCTCGCCCTGCATCAGGCGACCGACGGGGATGCCGGTCCACTCGGAGACGATGCCGGCCACCGAATCGGCGTCCACATGGTCGGGCACCATCGGCTCGGGCTTGGTCTCGCCCGTCGCGCCGTCTTCCGCATCGGCCTTCTCGGCCGCGTCCAGCTGCTTCTGAATCGCCGGAATCTCGCCGTACAGGATCTTCGACGCCTCGGCCAAGTTGCCCTCGCGGGTGAACTTGTCAGCCTCGACGCGCTTGGCGTCCAGCTGGGCGCGCAGGTCGCCGACCTTGTTGTGGCCGGCCTTCTCCGCATCCCAGCGGGCCTTGAGGCCGCTCAGCTTCTCGCGAGTGTTCGCGAGCTCGTTCTGCAGCTTCTCCAAGCGCTCCTTGCTGGCCGGATCCTCGGCCTTCTTGAGCTGCATCTCCTCCATCTCGTAGCGCGTGACCTTGCGCTGCAGCTCGTCGATCTCCTCCGGGGAGGAGTCGAGCTCCATGCGCAGGTGCGCTGCCGCCTCATCGACCAGATCGATGGCCTTGTCGGGCAGCTGACGGCCGGAGATATAGCGGTTCGAGAGCGTCGCGGCGGCGACCAGCGCGTCGTCGCCGATCGTCACCTTGTGGTGCGCCTCGTAACGCTGCTTCAGGCCACGCAGAATCGCGATCGTGTCCTCCACGCTCGGCTCGCCCACGAACACCTGCTGGAAACGACGCTCAAGCGCCGGGTCCTTCTCGATGTTCTCGCGGTACTCGTCCAGCGTGGTCGCGCCGATCAGGCGAAGCTCACCGCGCGCCAGCATGGGCTTGAGCATGTTGCCGGCATCCATCGAGCCTTCGGCCGCGCCAGCGCCGACGATCGTATGAATCTCGTCGATGAACGTGATGATCTGGCCGTCGGCGTTCTTGATTTCGTTGAGCACGCTCTTGAGGCGCTCCTCGAACTCGCCACGATACTTCGAGCCGGCAACCATCGACCCCAAATCGAGGCTGATGAGCTTCTTGTTCTGCAGCGTGGTCGGCACATCGCCGGCCACGATACGCTGGGCGAGGCCCTCCACGACGGCGGTCTTTCCGACGCCGGGCTCGCCGATCAGCACCGGGTTGTTCTTGGTGCGGCGGCTCAGGATCTGGATCACACGGCGGATCTCCTGATCACGCCCGATCACCGGGTCGAGCTTACCCTCCTTGGCGCGGGCGGTCAGATCGGTGGAGTACTTCTCCAACGCCTTGTAGCTGCCCTCAGCGTCCGGGCTGGTGACCTTGGCACCGCCGCGCACGCCGGGGACGGCCTTGCGCAGCGCCGCGGCCGTCACGCCGTTCGCCTTGAGGATGTCCGCGCTCTGGTTCGGCGCGGATGCGGCGATGCCGATGAGCAGGTGCTCGGTGGAGACGTACTCGTCGCCCATCTGCTGCATCTCCTTCTCGGCCTGTGCCAGCGCCGCCGTCAGCTGGCGGCTCGCCTGCGGCTGCGATGTGGTGGACCCGCTCGCCGCCGGCATCTTGACCAGAGCATTGCGCACCGCGGCGCCAATCGCCTGCGGGTTGCCGCCCGCCGCCTGAATCAGTCCCTGAATCACGCCGTTTTCCTGACGCAGCAGCGCATCCATCACGTGCAGTGTCTCGACCTGCGCGTTGCCCGCGGCAGACGCGCTCTGAATCGCATCACCGATGACTTCCTGGGCCATGGTGGTGAACTTCTGTTCCATATCAACCTCCGTATGTCTCATGCGCCTTGGCGGCCGCGGCCCACGACATCCGAACCGCCCCGCACAGCGCTTTCCGTCTGTGTCTGATACGCACAACCGATTCGGCACCCATTCTATTCCCGAAAGTTGAGCGCACGCGACTCAAGTTTTGCACTGATTTTGAAGCGCCAAAACGCAATGTGGATAACTCAAATCCGTGCGACACGCTCTCAAAACTCGCAGACACGAAACCCGAAACCGCCATTTTCCGCCAAAACAGTTCTCGTATCTGCGAGTTTTGAGAGCGGTCATGTTTGAGATCAACGAAGAACCGCCCCGCCGCGACTGTCACGTTCAAAACCACGCGGCGGACGCGCGCGAAAGACATCATTCTCCGCGTATGGCCCAATACGGACGCCTCGGGCGCAACCATCGAGGTGCATGGGCTCCTATGCACCTCCCCCGAGGCGCTGTTCGCCCAAATGGCCAAAGAGCTGTCCCTCGAAGACCTCATAGAATTCGGCGACTCGCTGGTATGCCGCGACCCCGCACGCAGACGGACCACTCTGGCCGAACTCAGAGAATTCATCCACTCATGCGACTCGTTCCAAGGGCAAAAACAATGCATCAGGGCACTCACCCAGATTCGCGAGAACACCGACTCCCCGGCCGAGACCCACTTGCGCCTGCTGCTCAAACGGTATGGATTCCCCGAGCCAATCATCAGCGTCCCGGTCGAGGCGACGGGCAATGCCGCGCACGGTCCCGTAATTTCGGACGGCCTGCGGCCGACCCAATCTGGCCTCGCTGTCGCTTGGCTCGTGCGCCGCGACAGCACACTGTGCTGTCGCCTAGCCGCGCACGACCACGTTGCGGAGGGAACCGATGCCGGCTACGTGGACGATGGGCTCGTCGCCGGGATCGAGGTGACCGGAGGCGTTCGGGGTGCCGGTCATGATGACGTCACCGGGCAGCAGGGTCGAGAACGAGGAAATCGCGGCGATCTGCTCGGGGATGCCGTGAATCAGGTTCGCAGTGGTGCCGCTTGCCATCGGCACGTCCTCGCCGTTGAGCGTGAAGGAGATCTTCGCGTCCTTCCAGTCCAGCTCGGTCTGAATCCACGGGCCGATAGGGCAGGACGTGTCGAAGCCCTTCGCCCGCGTCCACATCGGATCCAGCCCCTGCAGGTCACGCAGCGTCACGTCGTTGACGCACGTGAAGCCCAGCACGTAGTCCATGGCCTTCTCGACCGGCACGTTCTTGGCGATACGCCCCATAATCACCGCCACTTCGGGCTCGAAGTTCATATCGTTCGAATACGACGGGATGACGATCGGATCGTCCGGCCCGATCACCGACGTGGAAGGCTTCGAGAAGATCACCATGTCTTCCGGCGCGTGAGCAATCTCGGAGTGCCCGCTCTCGTGCATGAACTGCGCGTGCGCCTCGTAGTTCTTGGCGAGACCGTACACCTTGGAGGGAATCACCGGCGCGAGCAGCCTCAGCCCATCGGCGTCGAGCGCGTACCGCTCCCCTGTGGGCTTGACGGGCGCGGCTCCGAACGGGTATCCGTCCAGTTCGATCAGGTAGTCCTTGCCGTCGGCCGGGTCCTGCTGGACGAAGGCATAGCGCGGCTTGTCGTTGAGTGAAAAACGTGCGATTCTCATACTCACCAGTGTAAACCAGTGCGAGTGCAATCCTTACGAAGAACGCGCATACGAAAAGCGGGGCGGCCAATCATGACCGTCCCGCCTTGTCGGATTCTCGCGAGCTGGACCCGCTTACTCCGTGTAGCTCTTGTCGAACAGCGTCTTGCCGCTTTCGGTATGCAGGTACACGCGCACCTTGGCGTTGCCGCCGGTGTCGCAGGTTTCGTTGAGCGTCTGCGCCACCGACTTGAACGTGCTGTCCATCCCGTCAAGGCTCGACGTCATCATGTCGCCCATGCTGCTGTACGTGTCGGACAGCGTGTAGTCGTACACGAGCGTGTTGCCTTCCGCGTACGCCTTGATGCTGATGCCCATGCCCTGGTACGACGAGGTCATGCTGTCGAGCTGCGACTGGATTTCGCTGGAGTTGACGAATTCTTCCAGTGACGGCTTGCCGGAGCTGGAGGATCCGTTGAAGCTGTCGTTGTTGAGATCGTTGTTGGTGTCGTCGGCCCCGTTCTGCAACGCGTCGTCGAGGTTGTTCAGATCGTTGCTGCTGGATCCGTCGGAGTTGCCGTTGCTGGAGCTGTCGCCATTGGATTTGCTGTCGCCCTGCGTCTGGCTGGTGGACGTGTTGGGTTTCGCGTCGGCGCTGCTGTCCTTCTTGCCGCCGATGACACCGGTGGCGAACAGCACGACTACGACGATGACGGCGATGACGGCAACGACACCGGCGGTGATGCCGGCGATGAGCGGGCCGCGGCTCTTCTTCTTCGGCGGTTCCTGCTGGTACGGATTGCCGTAGCCTTGCGGCGCGATTGCGGGCGGCTGGTTCCCGTATTGCGGGTCACCGTACTGGTTGGCGCCGTATGGCTGTCCGTACGCGGCGGTCGGCTGCTCGCCGCCGTACGGTGCGGCCGGCTGACCGTACCCTCCCGGAGCCCCGCCGGCAAGCGGCTCACCGTATGCAGCGGTAGGCGCGCCAGCACCATACTCCGGCTCGGGCTGCTGACCATAGGGCGCGGCAGGCGCATTGCCGTTGCCGCCCTGCGGCCCTGCAAGCGGCTCACCATACGCGGCGGTAGGCGCCTCGCCACCATACGGAGTTCCGCCATCGGGCTGGATGAAGGGGTTCGGACCGGGTTCAGGCTGCTGACCATAAGGAGCCCCACCCTGGTTGTATGCGGAGCCAGCGCCCGACTGTCCGTACGCTCCCGGTTCCTGCCCATACGGCGCCGCCTGGTATCCATACGGCTCGGCGCCGCCCTGCAGCCCGGCGAGCGACTCGCCGTACGCGGCAGTCGGCGCACCATAAGGGGCCCCGCCCTGCCCGTACGGGGCGGCTGGGGCTCCCGTCGGCGCGCCCGCTCCCTGCCCGGGCAGAGGAACGACCGGCACCGGCGGGAAAGCCTGCGTTGGCTGCGGTTCGGGCGCGCCTTCCGCGCCCGCAGCATTGTTCGGATCACCATACGGAGTCTGCGGCGCTCCATCTGGATACGTGTTGCTCATATGTCCCCCTCTTGCAGAGAGCCCCGTCGACCGGGTCAAATCATTGTTACCGCAACCGGCCACATGCAACGCTGTATGCACCTGATCGGCTAATCCTCATCGTACACTCACTTTCCGTGATATGCACGGTATTGACCGGAAGTTCATGTTCATCTCACGGCAAGTTCGATTCGCACGGCGAGATCCCTCGAAAACCTTGCAAGTCCGCCTTCGAGGACCTCACCGGCGACGCCGCCGACACCCTCCCGTTGCCCCCCCGTGAACCCGTCGCACCTCACCCACGCATGCGCCGCGGCCACGACGACGCGTGCCGCATCGGCTTGAACGACAGCCGGCGAATCCGCCCGATCACGCCGAGCAGCAGCCATCCGCCGAGCAGCCCGCACACCACCACCATCGTCATGATGGTGCGCGTGTCATGCAGGTCGGACGGGTCCGGCGCCGGCATCGGGATCGGCTCGCGATGCCCGGATATCAGCAGGCGCTGCGTGTTGACGCCGTACGGCGTGCACGTCATCAGCGTCACTCGGTCCTCGCCGGGCACGATCTTGAGTTGCGACGTGTCGTCCGGGTTGATGACGGTGATGCGGTCGACCTCGTAGCCGAGCGTCTCCCCCATCACTTCGATGTAGAAGAAGTCGCCGGTTTTCATCTCGTCGAGCCGCGTGAACATCATCGCGTTGACGAGACCGCGGTGCCCGGTGATGACGGAGTGCGTGCCGTCCCCGCCGACCGGCAGCGAGGAGCCGTACAGGTGACCGGCACCGGAGGCCAGCGCGGTCTGTGACGTGCCGTGGTAGATCGGCAGGTTGACGGAGATTTTCGGGATCTTGATGGTTCCCATCACTTCGTCGCCCGAGTCGAGCAGGGACTGGTATTCCTTGTCTTTGGAGGCGGCGGAGTCCTCGCCTTTGGCTCTCGACCCGCCTTGTGCGGCGCTGAACGGGTCGATGGCCTCGCCCAGCACGGGTTGACCGGATCTGGCGAGTTTTGCGTTGTATGCGCGGGCGGCGGCGAGGGCGTCTTCGGCTTGCGGGTATGGCCAGCCGGCGACCTGCTGTGCGCTGTTGCGTGAGGTTTGGGCGAGCTTGAGCGAGCTCTGGTATTGGAGCGCTAGGGGATATCCGGCGATGGCGACAGCGGCTATGACCAGTATCAGCGTGACGATGCGCATGATGATGAGCTGTATGCGCAGTCGTTTGCGTTGCGCGACAAGGTCGAAGATGTCGGTCGCCTGATTGAAGCTCAGCATCGAGTACGGGAGCTGCGGCTGCACGGCGGGTTTGTGACGGCTGTTTCGGTAGGATTTGCGGGAATTATTCGAGGATCGCTCGTCATTGTCCGGCAGGCTGCGGGTCATCGTTGACCGTGCGGGCGCATGGGAGGATTTGGCGGCTGGGTCGTTGCCGGATGAGGTGGCCGGCCGTTTCGATCCGTGTCTCCTCGATGCCATGCGCATCCTCCTGTTGTTGTGCCGGCCGTCACTGCAATCGCCGTGAAACGAATTCGTGTATGTACTGTGTTGCCCCCGGCAGGGGTGCTGCCGGGGGCGAATGGTTACAGCAAGCCGAAGCCGCCACCATGCTCGTGCGGGATGCACGTCATGCGGCGGCTTGGCCTGTTATCGTGTCAGTCAGTGCAGCGCACGGCTGGTGCGGCGAGACTTGGCGTACACGGTGGCGGCAGCGCCGCCGAGCAGCGCAGCGATCACCACGAACAGCGCGATGCCCGCAGCACCGGTCTTCGGCAGTTCGAAGACGGACTTGACGTTGGTCACCTTGTAGTCGGCGGCGCTGTCCTTGGGCGCGAGACCCCAGGAGTCGGTGCCGGCGAAGGTGACGTTGCCGTTTTCCTCGATGGCCACGGTGAACGAGGCCTTGAAGTCCTGGTATCCGTCGGCGACCGCGGTCTCGGTCACGGTGTAGCTGCCGGCCTTCAGGCCGTCGAACTTGACGACGCCGTTGGCACCGGACGTGACTTCGAGCGGGTACTTATCGCTGTTCGGCAGCACGCCGTTCTGGTCTTTTGCGACACTCAGCGTGAACTTCGCGCCCTCGACGGCCTCACCCTGGGCGTTGACCTTCGTGAACTTGAAGCCGAAGATCTTGGTGAGGGTTTCAGTGCCGGGGATGGGGGTGCCATCATTGTCGACGAGCTTGTTGGTCACCGCGTGGTAATCCTGGCCCTTGACTGTCTCGGCCTCGTCATTGACGGTGGCGTTGTAGGTGATGGTGATCTGCTTGCCGGCGTACTTGGCCGGGTCGGTGATCTTCACCACGAAAGTATTGGTGCCGTCGCCCTTGTTGTCAGTCAGGTGGTTTTCCACCGTGTAATCGGTGCCGGTCAGCACCTTATCGCCGGCCTTAACGGTCAGTCCGGCAAAGTCGACGGTCAGGCCCTTGCTTGGCACATCTCTGAACTGCAGGGTGAAGCCGGTCGGGACCGGATTCGGAATCGTGTAGCCCAGTTCAAACGGCACGGTTTCGCCCACGGACGCGCTCTTGCTGGTGGTGGACTTCGTCTGGGTGCCGCTCACCGTGCTCTTCATGTCCACTTCTGCGGTGCTATCCCCAAGCGACAGAACGCCAGCGTTAACGGAGCCGGTGCTCACGATCATCGGGACGGCCTGAGTCAGGGTATCGGTCGATGCGTTGCCGTCCAGGAACAGATACACGCCAGCAGTCAGCGCGGTCTTGTTCGTGGCGGTCCAACCATCCGTGTCGCTGCCAGTCGCCGTGTTCAGCGCGAACGGATCCGCGGTGGCGGTGAACGGGTTGTTGGCCTGCAGCGCATCCGCGAACTTGCGCGTCACGGACGGATTATTCCACGGACGGGTCTCGGACTGATCGAACTGAACCTGCGTGACGGTACCATCCGTATCCGTGGTCTTTTTTTGATTCATAGCCCAAGCCATCAAATCAGTGGTGCCATCGGTCGGCACGTTCTGGAAGCCGGCGGTGGTCAGAGCCGCAGCCAGCTTCGCGCGATCAGCGCCCGCAGCGGTCTTCACACCATACACCGGGTTTTCGGCAGTGCCATAGTTCACGTAGTCCGCGATCTTGTATGCGCTCAGCTGGGCGCTGGTCAGCTGCTTTTCTTTGGACGCTTTGAACGTGACTGTTGCAGCAGTGTCCACTGTCGTCTCGGCCGCGTTGGCGGCACCGGTGCCGAACGCCATGCCGGCGAGAAGGGTGGCCGCAGCTGCAACACCCGCGAAAAGCTTCTTGAACTTCATGAGAAACTCCTCTTCCTTTCGTTGTTTTGTTTATTGCAACTGCGGAAGCGGCAGTCGTTGAGGCTTCCGCAGTCCGCAAATCTTGAGTTGTCGGGGGCGACTGGTCGCCGCCCCCGTGTGCCCTCCCCGACGAGGGAGGAGGGCGGAGCATCCGCCGCAGGTCAGACGAGCCGACGCTTGCGCCAGATGAAGTATCCGATTCTGACCAGTGCCGCGAGCAGGCCGAAGCCGCCCCCATACACAAGCCAGTCACGAGTCGTGGCACCGCCGGTCATCGGCAGAGCGGACACGGCAACGAAGGTGTTGGTGATCGTGACCGGGTACGTCTTGACGTTGTCGAAGGTCGTCATGTTGTTGTTATCCGGAGCCGCCCACAGGTCGTCGGCAGTGACGGTTACCAACTGGTTCTCGGGGTTGTAGGACGCCGTGTAGCCGTCCACTCTGGACTCCTCCACGCGGTAGGTGCCAGGGGCGAGGTTCTTGAACGCGCCAGCCCACTGACCTTGGTTGTTGAGGGTCACGGTCCGGTTGACGTCCTTGCAATCCTCACCTTGCGCATTGCACTGCTTCAACGTGACGGTCACCGAGCCATTCCCATGCTTCTCCGCTCCATCGGACCAGTCCTTGGTCACCTGGATCTTGCCGGTCTTTACCTGCAGGACGGGGTGGGGGTACTCCACGGAACCCGGGGTCTCGGTGGTCTGGTCGCCGACCGTGTTGACGACGGTGTACCCCAGCTTCGCGCCGTGATCCGCATTCGAATGGAAGCCGGGCAAATTGGACGAAGTATGGTGACCATCCGCATCAGTGTTGTTGGCACCAAGAACATCCTTATATCCGGTCTTGTCGTCATTCTGTTTGTTGGCGGCGTACTCGTTGTAGGCCTTCTGCGTCGGCTTGACCTTGAACGTGACCGTATACGTCACGCCATCCTGAAGCTCATAGCCGTCCGCGAACGTGACCTTCACCGTCTTGCCCGAAACGGTAACCGTGTAATCGCTCTCGTTGAGATCGACACTATTACCGTCTTTAGATGCCGTCACCGTCACATCATTCGAGCCGAAGTCAGCATTAACGAACTCCGCGTAGTCCGACAGCGTATCGGTGATGGACACGTTCTTGTACGAAGACTTCCTGTTGATCTGACCGATGATATCGGCAAATGCCTTGTTCAGCTCATCCGTGCTGGTGGCGCTGCAATACGAGCCCTTCGTCTGATCGGCGAAGCCACGCATCTTGGTCGGATCGGAGGACACGCCAACCGAGAACAACGTCGTATCGCCACGCCTGTTAGCCTCGGCAACAGCGGAGCTGAGATTCGCCCCATATCGATCACTGCTGCCAGAACCATGAACCCCGGCAGGAAGACCACTGCGATCATCGTCATCATAGGTCGGACGGCCCCACCAATCAGTGCCGGTCCGCACGGAACTCGTGCGGAACGTCGGGTCGCCGTCTGACATGAACACGATGTACTTCTTCACGCCCTTACGACCGGAAGTCAGCTTGGCATTGGCGGCTTTAAGCGCGGCCTCCCAATTCGTGCCACCATCGGCGCCCAGACCATTAACGGCACTGACTATGTCCATTGCGTTGCCGGTGAAGTTCGACACATTGCCCGCCGTCGTCGAGAAGGGGACCAGCGCCATCCGGATGTTGCTATCCTTGCCCTGGTTCTCAGACGTCAGCAGATGCTGCGCCATGCTGTTGACGGCAGTCTTCGCAACCTCAAGACGAGAGTTGTCTCCCATCGGGTTACTCATGGAACCGGAGGTGTCGAACACCACGACGATGTCGGCCGGGGACACGGTCGTCTGCGACGAGCCGGACTGCGTGCCGGTCACGTTCAGAGACAGGTCATAGGTGCCATCATTGTTCGCCTTGATGTACTTGCGGTACCGGGGCGCCGTGACGACCGTGTTCGTCACCGTGGTACGTGGCACCTCACCGACCGACACCGGCTCCGTGGTCGCAGAATCCTTCTCCTGCGTCACCTTGACCTGACCGCCATTGGCGCTCACCGCATACGTGTCCTGGTCAACGTTGATTTCCTTCACCTTGTACTTCGAGGACTCGGTGATCCTCTCGGCGTCGCTGCCCAAAAGCACGGCATACTGGTCCGCCTTGAGCGTGATCACGCCATTGGAATCCGTGGTCCGGGTTTCACCGTCCTTGGTGCCGGTGGCGGTGTTGTACACGTCGTATTTACCCGTATACAACGTGTAATCCTTGTCACTGTCGGTTCCCTCATAGTTGACATAAGCGTTGAACGTATAGTTCTTGTCCTTGTCAGCTTCAGGAACGTTCTCCGTCTCCTTGCCGATTTGAATATGGCTGGAGTCAAGAGTCACCAAATTGAAGTCAAGCTTGCAGTTGGAACCACTATGGCCACGCTCGAAGTAGTACATGTTCATCTCGTGACTGGTGTAGTTCTTGAACGTGGTGTAGGAGCCATTGGAGGCTTTGACCATATTGGATTCCATCCAAGCGGTGATCTCGGCATCCGACTTGCCTTGGTCCCTGAGCGCCTGAGTAAACAACGCCTGCAACGTGGTCGTAGTGGTTTTATTGCTGACATTCGTCACCACACCGGTCGCGAAATCAATGGAGCCTCTGGCGGCATCATGGATGCCACCGATATCCAACACAAGCATGCCGTCGACGAACAGCCACAGATCATCGTCACCCGTGAAGTTGAACGTCATCGGGGAATCATCAACGAGTTTGCCTCCTTTCGGTTGCATGAACTTCGCGTATGCGGTCATGCCGAAGGCGTACCGGGCGCCGCTCACCGAATGCAAGCCGATCCGCAGCCTACTTTTATCCGCATTGAACGGCAGGAATTTCGGAATCCATGCGTCAGTTCTCTTGGTCCATGTTGCTGACCGGTCAAATCCGGTACCGGCACTGTTCAGCGCGGCGTACGTCGTATTGGAGTCGTACACATAGTGGCCCTTGGCCTCTTCCGTCGGATCGAACAGCCCCGTCAGCCCATTGCCGCCATTGGTATATGCCTTGGCCCACTCGCTTTCTGTGAACAGATACGTCATGTCGGCCTGTGCATTATTTTTATTGGTCACCATCGTAGAGAACTGCGGAACTGCGTCAGCGCCGGTCTTGGTGAGGTTCGTCTTGACGATGCCCGGAGAGGTTTCTGCACTGCCAGTCCAGCCGTTCCAATCCTTACCTTTTCCGTTGAAGTAGTTGAAGTAGAATGCTGCAGCCGCCTCATTTCTGCTGGTACCGCCCGTGGCATAGTTCACGTTCTCTTTGCCAGAGGCCTTTGCCGGGCCCTTCGGATCACTGCTGTCCCAATAATCGAATAGGTTTATCTTCACTTTGCCGTCGTTCGCCGTGGCGCGAGGCGCAGCCGACGCTTTGACCGTGGCGGTCTGCCCCGAAGCACCAGTCCCGGCGCGATCGGTCAGGGCAGATGACGCCCCCTGCTGAGCGCTGTCGCCCTGTGCGACGCCGCTGATCGGGCCGGTGCCGGCCTGTGATGCCTGCGTCGTGGCCGACTGCGCGGCTTCGGGTGCGACTGTCCCCACATTGGCCGCAATCGCAGTGCCGGTGACGGCAAGTCCAAGAACGGTCGCGACGGATACGGCGGCCGCGATCAGGCGAGAGCGCATCGCCCTCGTATGCGATGGTTTCCGATCCTGCTTAGTCACGATAAGCATCCCTTCCATCATTTCCAAAACTCTTCATCCGGCGTTCAGCAGTTCGACAAAGACTCACGATTGCGACTCTCACCGTCGCAGCACGCGCAAATCATCGACTTCCATCGGCCTGTTAACTCCTGACCGTATCCGCACCCAAAAATCGACGCAATCCCCCGAAACATTGAAATAACGCCGAATACATGCCCCCCCCCCGCAGAAAAACCGCTTTCACAGCCCTTGCGGCATAAGGTCCTCGGGAATCAGGCCATACCCCCTTCCCTACGGGGAAAATTCTTGGGAAATATACCGAGATGCGGCTTAGATCAAGGCCTGAGGCCTCTTACATAACGGTATACCGCTGTATCAGCGAAGTGTCTGCTCCCGCCAAAGCACAACAAGACTGAGGGAGGCTCTCGTCGTGAGATTACGCGGACTCTTTTGCGTTCCTAAGTGCGCGCCGTATCGACGAGTACGCGAACATAAGAACGCAAAACGTGCGATTTGCGTTCTTATGTTCGCAGGCTGAACGTTTCAGCGCGCACTTAGGAACGCAAACCGCTCCTGCCCGCTTCGCAAGAGCCAGCCAGCGGGGGCAGAGTTATATATTGCTTCTGACAGTGGGCTGAACCATCGGCTAACGTCATTTACCATCATCTGCCGATGGAACAGTTCCGTCTCAATAGACCCGAAACTATCGCTCGTAGAACACGCCGAACGAGGGGAACCCATGACGGGCCGGCTTCAGCTCCTGCAGCGGGATCTCGGTGACGTCCACTCGTTCGACATCGGCATAGCGCGGCCCCTGCTTCAGTGCCGAAATCAGACGGGCGACCTTGCCGCGTTCCCCCTGCGCCTCGACCTCCACCGAGCCGTCGTAGCAGTTGCGCACCCAACCGCCCAGGCCGAGCTTGCCGGCGGTCATCACCGTGAAATACCGGAATCCGACGCCCTGCACCAGACCCGCCACCACGGCATGGACACGGATATCATCACTCGATGACACCGGCACGGCACCCTCTTCACTCTCGTCAGTCCGCGCGCCGCGGCTCGCCCGCATATCATCACGTTTCATGACCGCACTCACCTCACGTTGCCGTCAGCCGACACCAATACCCCCATCGTATGCCCACCATCAAACGGCAGTCGAGAAGCCGGCAGCGCAGCGCGGGCGCTACAGCCCGGCCCCTTTCCGCCGAGGCCTGCCGCAATCCGTCAGATGAACGCGCGTTCGCCGAAAATCGCCGTTCCGACGCGCACAATCGTCGCACCCTCCGCGATGGCGAGCGCCATGTCGTGCGTCATGCCCATCGACAGTTCCGTGCAGTGCTCGGTGCCGGGCGCGCGAGAGGCGAGAATCGTGTCGCGCGTGCCGCGCAGATGCGCAAAGCAGGCGCGAATCGTGGCCTCGTCATCGACGTGCGCGCCGATGGTCATCAGGCCTTCGAGCCGGATGCCGTCCAGCTGTGCGATCTGTGCGGCGATGTCGACGGCAGCCTGCGGGTCGCAACCCGATTTCGATGCCTCCCCGGACTCGTTGACTTCCAGAAGCACGCCGACCGTGATTCCACGGGCGACGGCACGGCGGGCGATGCGCTGCGCCAGTTCAACGCCGTCCACCGATTCGATGGTGTTGACGTCGGGGAGGATTTTACCGATCTTGTTGGCCTGCAGCTGGCCGATGAGATGGAACGGGATGTGTTCGGCGTCAGACGGTCGAGTGGTGTCGCCGTCGCCTGTGCCGAGCGCAAATCCCCGGTCCGCGCACAGGCGACGCAGTCCCTCGGCCTTGGCCATGACCTCCTGCGGGCGGTTCTCGCCAATCATGCGGATGCCCGCATCGATCGCCGCCATGATCTCGCCGACGTCACGGGTCTTCGTCGCCGCCAGCAGCTTCACCGAACCGGGAGCGCAACCGGCCGCCGACTCGGCTTCGGCGATGGCGTCAAGCACGCGATGCACGCCATCGCGAATCTGCGTCGCCCGCGTCTCGTCGATGCTTTCACTGGTCAGATCCTTGTGATCCATGTAAGCGGTCATCATATGCTCCCTATCCGTCTTGCTGCACCATATATTAGTATGCCCACGGATGAGGGCGAATCGGCTAGAGAAACCGGGAACTTCGGGTGTGGCCCCCGCTGGCGGGGTGTCGAGCGATGCGAGACTGGGGGGGGCGAAGCGCGAAACGGCTCCGCATGCAGCATATAGAGGAGGAATCTCACAATCCGATGCTGAACGGGTCGTCGGGGATGGAACGATCCTGCGAATCCGCGGCGAGCGCATCCCACGAAAATCCATGCAACAGGTCGGCAGCAGCGCACGGCTCGGGCTCTTGCTGCAATCCGAGCAGCCACGCGCAATAGCCGATCACCCGATGCGCCGTGACGCCATGTTTGCGTAACGTTCCCATATCCAGCGACCGTTCACGCTTGGCGAGCCGCCGCCCGGCCGCATTGTCGATCAGCGGAAGATGTGCGAAACGGATATCGCGATGAGCCGCGGCAACGCCGCCATCCGAGCTATCCCCGAAGCCGGCGTCGAGCAGACGCTCACGGATGTACAGCTGCAGCGCGGCGGATCGCAACAGGTCACGCCCGCGAACGATGTCATCCACACCCATCAGCAAGTCGTCAACCGTGACAACCAGCTGATAGGCGAACAGACCATCCGCCCGTCGCACCACCGTATCGCCCAAATCGCGCGGCAAATCGAATCGGCAGTTCCCGAACACGCGATCATGCACGGTGACCGCGGCACGCGCGTCGCCGGCGACAGGCATGGCGATGCGCAGCGAATGCCGATCACCATTCGCCAAGCGTTGCTCGACCTGTCGCGGATGCTCGGCGAGCGCGCGCCGGCATGTGCCGGGATACATGACGAAACGGTCGCCCTCCTGCGGCGCCGAGGCCGCACGGATGTCGGCGCGCGAACAGAAACACGGGTATATCAGCGCAGTGGTCTCGGTGCCGTCAACGCCATCACGGCCACCGAACGCGGCAGCGTCTCGCAAGTCAATGCCCTGAAGCGCGCGCAACGCCTGCTCGTAGATGTCGAGCCGCCGCGACTGGTATACCGGCTCTCCATCCCAGTCCAGTCCCAACCATGCCAGATCGTCCATGATCCAGCGGTCCGCGTCCGGCAGCACGCGCGGGGTGTCGATGTCCTCGATGCGCAGCAGCATGCGCCCTCGCCCGCCGTCCGCATCGCCTGGATCGGCTGCGCCACTCATGCCATCCACGCGATTCACGTTATTCGGGCAATCCGCATCGCCCGCTCCACCGCCCGTCCGGCTTGTACGCTCTGGGCCACCCGCACGAGCCGACAGCCACGCACCCAGCATCGCATACACGTTACCGATATGCATTCGTCCGGACGGCGTCGGCGCGAATCGTCCGATCACCACCGCGCCCAGAGCTCCGAGTCGAGCGGCCATTCGTTGATCGTGCAGCCGCGCAACGATATCGATTGCTGCTGCATCAGCGGCGCCGGCTCGCCTGCCTGCTGGCATACGGTCTCATTGTCGCGATGGTCGAGCCGGTGACCGGTCTCATGGTTGATGACCATCGTGCGATAATTCGCCAGATTGCCGCCGCCCTTCAGCCAGCTGTCGGTCGGCTCGCGCCAGCGGTCATAATTGATGATCACCTGATTGCCGACGCGGCAGCTGTACTGCGACGAGCAAAGCGACGAGAACGATTTCATATACTCCGCCGCGGCCAGGATATACGTCATGTCGCACTTGCTGGAACCGCTCTCCACGAACGTGAGACCGGCACGGGGCCACCCACGCGAATCATTCAGCGTCGCGTACACCGTGCGCCCGAACTCGCCGGTATCGCCGACGCTCCCCTTGGTGGACACGCAGTAATGGTATTCGTGGCGGGGTTTGCCGCTGGCCGCCGCGGTCTGCTGCGCCTTCTCGAGAATCTCGCGCCGCTGCGCCTGCGAGAACGGCTTCGAGGGGTCATACCCGTTTGACTGTGCCTCGGAATTAGTGGATTTCGCGGTGGCCGACGATTTCGCGGAATCGCCGCCCTTCTGCTCCCCCGCAGACTGCGGCTGCGCTGTTGCACCTGGCTGCGCGATGGACGACCGCTCACCGCCCATGCCCGGCACGCGAAGTACGCTCGCCCGCACCGCAAGAACAAACAACACGAGCGCCAAAATCAACCCCGCACATACGGCAATGCGCCGGGCGCGGAACACCCGACGCATATCGTCACCACGCAACCGCTGCAACTTCAATCACTCCCAGCAACGTCATAGGTCAAGCCGCATCGCCCCGCGAAAGCGCGAGCACAAGGGCACACTTTTCGCAGGCGTCTCTCCCAGCATTGTATCCCGTCAGCCGTGGGGCCGCGCAACACGCGTGGCGTCACGCGAGCCCGCCAAGGCTCACGCGGTTCGCGCAAAAATCACGCGAAGAAGAACACGTACAGCCACGCGCCGACGATGGCGCCCACAATCGGAGCGACGACCGGAATCCACGCCTCTCCCCAACGCGAGGTGCCCTTGTTCGGAATCGGCAGAATCGCGTGCAGCAGACGCGGCATCAGGTCGCGAGCCGGATTCAGGCCGGGGCCGGTCGGGCCACCCATCGAGGTCACCAAGCCCCATACGATGAAGCCAACCACGATCGACGCGGCCGCCAAATCCTTCGAACCCCACGGCAGCATCAGGCAGCACAGCGCACCGAACACCAGCACCAGCGTGCCAAACATCTCGTTGAGGAAGTAGTTGATCTTGTCGTTGTCGGCGTCGGTCGTGCAGAACGTGCCGAGGATCGCTTCCGCGTCCTCGGTCTCCTTGTAGTGCGGGTAATACGTCAGGTACACGATGAACTGTCCCAGCAGTGCGCCGAGCAGCTGCGCCACGATGTACGGCAGCACGTCGCTCCACGGGAACAGCCCGTTGATCGCCTGGGCGAGGGTCATGGCCGGGTTGATGTGGGCGCCGGACACGCCGCCGAACATGAGCACCGGGAACATGACGCCGAAACCGTAGCCCATGGCGATGTTCAGCCATCCGGCGTGGTGGCCCTTCGTGTTCTTGAGTTCGACGTTGGCGACCGAGCCATTGCCGAAGATCATCAGGATGGCGGTGCCGAAGAACTCGGCAGCCAGCTTGGTAAAGAGGGAATATTCCACGGCTTCTTCTTTTCTCTCCACCGCATCGCAGACATGGCTGACTGCTCACGGTCTCTGGATGATTGGATTTCTCTCGTACTCCCGGCGACTCAATTTCGCTGGGTGCGAAAGCAAACGACGTGATTGTACACTTTACCCCTTGACGAACGGCGATACGGGCGGATTGGACGGCAGAATCCCCGGTGATTCACACCCTGCCCTGCCATGCACACTTGGGTGCAGTCATGTGGAACCCATTGGAATTACTCGCGACACGCCGTACGCGACACGCCGATTTGCATCGCAGCGAGTTCCGAGTATAGTTGTCACTCAGCTCAAGAAATGACCAACGCCCCTGTAGCTCAGTTGGTTAGAGCAGCTGACTCTTAATCAGCGTGTCCAGGGTTCGAATCCCTGCGGGGGCACAAGCAAGGTCGGAATCGAAAGATTCTGGCCTTTTTTTGTTTTCGTCGAGAGGGTGCGCCCGAGTCAAATCACCCCTAATTCGCCACTGGAAGCATGCCCCCGCCCGGGTGATCCTCGCAATCCGCCCCTATCTGCGTTTCAAGGGGTTGATTCAGGCCGCGACGAACATCTATCTGCGTTTCAGGGGGTTGGTAGCAAAGTATAAACATCACGCAAACCGCATGGTTTCAATGAGCAAATGCCCTATATACTCCGTGCATAGTGTTTTGGCCACCCCCTGAAACGCAGATAGATGTTCCCAGGCAGTGGAATCAACCCCTCGAAACGAAGATAGCAGCACATACATCGTGGAATCACGCCGGGCAAGGCCAAAATAGACGAAGATGCCGGTCGAATGGGACAGCCGTTCGACCGGCATCAATGCCATGCGTTGGCCCTGAGCCGATCAGGGCCAACGCGACTCAGGAAATCCGCGCCTTAGATGTCGCGACGGCGGCGAACCGCCACAGACACGGCGCCCGTCGCAAGCAGGCCGATTGCGGCGATGGCAACGACGGACACCGAGGCGTCAGTCGCGGACAGGCCCGGCTTCTTGTCGCCTTGGTCGTCCTTATCACCGTCCTTGTCGGTATCCTTGCCCGGCTCCTTGTCGGGCTCCTTGTCGCCAGGCTCGACGGGCGTCTCGCCGGACTTCTCCTTGACGGTGGCCACACGGGTCACGGACGCCTCGCTACCGGCCGCATCGCTCACCGTGTACACCAACGTGTACGCGCCGGGCTTGCTCGTGTCCACCGTGTCACCGGACACCTTCACGGCACCGGTCACATCACCGTCCACATCATCAACCACCTTCACACCCGCCATCGGATCAAACGACGCACCGAACTCCACAGCCACGTCATCCGCACCGGAAATCACCGGCGGCACGGTGTCGACCGGCTCGGCCTCCTTCACCGTCACCTTGAGCGTGGCGGTAAGCGAGGTATCGGCGGCGTACGTCACCGTGATGGTCTTTTCGCCGGCGGTCGACGAGTCGAACTCGGAGACCGTGTATTCGCCCTCGCCGAGCTCGGCGGTGTGCCGTCAGACATCGTGGCGGTGACGGCCATGCCGCTCAGGTCGAGCGCGTCGCCGATGGCGTATTCGGTCTTGGTCGGCTGAGTGGTCACGGCGATCGACGCAACGTCGGACGCGGCCGCGGAGTCCTCGACGAGCGTGACGTTGTCGATGTACGCGAACGAGCCGGAGGCCAGATCGGTCTGCGAGATGGCGACCCACAGCGCGGCATACGGGTCCACGTCGAGCGGCACGATGAACGACCCGCTGTAGTGAATTTTGCCGCCTTCCTTGCTTTCGGCGTCCACGGTCTCGCTCAGCACGGTCTTGCGGTACTGGCTGAACGAGCTGACGGCGCCAAGCGACGCGAGGTTGAACTTGACCTGCACCTTGAGCGTGGACGGGGTGTCGTCGTTGCTTTTGCCAAGCGTCGCCCACAGGCCGAGACGGTACGTCTTGCCCGGCGTCGCGGACAGCGTGCGCTGGTTGATGGTGTCGCCCTTGTACGGGGTGAGCTGTTCGCCGCGTACTCGCCGGAGACTACGGCGTCGGTCTGGTTCAGTTCGGACTTCGGGCGCCGAGTGGCACCGCCGGTGTCGTTGTTCTTCGTGTTGTCGGCGTTGCCGAGCGTCCACGGCGATGCCGCGGCGCATGTATTTCTCGTAATCGGCCGCGTTCGCATCAGTGTTGGTGACTTCGAAGCCCTGCACTGTGATGTATTCGGAGTTCTTCAGCAGGATGGTCTCGCTGACGCCCGCACCGGCGATGATGGGCGCGGCGCCTTCGCCGTACGCTCCGATGGTGATGGGCGCGTCCTTGGCGCCTTTGGAGTTGATGACGCGCAGGCCGGTCTTGACCGAGGCGCCGTCGATGGTCTGGGTCGCGCTGGTGCAGGTGGCGCCGGCCTTGAGCAGCAGGGACTCACCGGCTTTGAGGGTGATGCCGTTCGCCGCTGTCAACGAGTTGAACGGGGCTGGCTTGGCTTCCGCGTCTTGAGAACGCCCATCCTCGCAGCAAATCATTCTCATTAAGAAAGGTGCGAGCCCGCCGCAACTCCAAATGAACATCAATGTCCGCAAATCCTTGGAAAACAGCGTTTTCTCATATTGTTCACTTGTGCGTAAATGTTCGCAATCCTCGCACTTTCCTTATTGAGAATCATTCGCTGCGACTTGGAACAATACAAAAAGCCCCTCGCCGCGCGGAGCGGCGGAGGGGCTGATGCTTAAGCTCAGACGATAATCTGTCTGATGGGCCGGAGTTACTCGGCGACGACCTTCACGAAGAAGGAGGCGGTGATCTCCGGGTGCAGGGCGGCCTTAGCCGGGAAGTCGCCGGTGGTCTTGATCGGCTCGACCTCGATGGCCTTCGGGTTGACCGCGGCCTTGTCGGAGAGAGCCAGCGCGATCTGCTCGGCGGTGACGCTACCGAACAGCTTGCCGGACTCGGAAACCTTGGCAGCGATCTCGACGGTAGTGCCCTCGATGGCGGCCTTGGCGGCGACGGCATCCTCGCGGGTGGCGACGGCCTTGGCTAGGCGAGCGCGCTTCATCTGCACGATCTGAGCTTCGGCGCCCTTGGTCCACGCGAAGGCGAGGCCCTGCGGGATCAGGTAGTTGCGGGCGTAGCCGGAGCGGACGGCGACGACATCGCCGGAGTGGCCCAGGTTGGCAACGGTCTGGGTGAGAATAACCTTGGATTCAGCCATTTCTTATCCTCCCTAACTCAGCGACCGGTGGTGGCGTACGGCAGCAGGGCCATCTCGCGGGCGTTCTTGATCGCCTTGGAGAGCTCGCGCTGTTCCTGCACGGTCACGCCGGTGATACGGCGGGAACGAATCTTGCCGCGATCGGAGATGAACTTGCGCAGCAGCGCGACGTCCTTGTAATCGATCTCGGTGACCTTGGCGGCCTTCAGCGGATTCGGCTTCTTCTTGAACGGCTTGACCGGCGGTTGCGGCCTCTTACGTGACATGATGTTCTCCTTGAAAATTACGATTGAATGCTTGCTTCTGGATTGTTACATGCGTCGCGCGGCTTCATATGGCCGCGGACGGGCATCAGAACTCGGGTTCCTGCGAATCGCCACCGAAATCGGACGAGCCACCGAACGAACCGAAGGACGAGCCGGCATCGCCGGACGTGCCCCACGGATCGGTCGCGGGCGCGGCGCTCTGGCCGGCGTTGCCCGCAGCGGACGCGCCACCCTGGTAGCCGCCATTGCCGCCACCCTGATAGCCACCGCTGAAGCCGCCATTGCCACGGCCACCCTGGTAGCCGCCGGCGTTGCCGCCGAAACCGCCGCCATTGCCCTGGCCGGCGTTGAATCCGCCATTGCCGCCATTGCCACGGCCGGCGAATCCGCCTTGGCCGTTGCCGCTGGACGTGCGCGTGACCTGCGCGGTCGCGTAACGCAACGACGGGCCGATCTCATCAATCGTCATCTCGATGACGGTGCGGTTCGAGCCGTCCTGCGCCTGATACGAGCGCTGCTGGAGACGCCCCTGCGCGATGACACGCATACCTTTGGACAGCGTGCTGGCGCAATGCTCGGCGAGATCGCGCCAGGCGGAGCAGCGCATGAACAGCGCATTGCCGTCCTCGAACTGCCCGGTGTTGCGATTGTAGGTACGCGCGGTAGAGGCGATGGTGAAACTGGCGACGGAAGCGCCGTTTCCCGTGGTCCTCAGTTCGGGATCTGCCGTGAGGTTGCCCACCACAGTGATGATGGTTTCGCCTGCCATGACTTACCTTCTTACCTTTGGTTCAGCGAGTCGCGAACAATCAGAAACTCATACGGCTTACTTGGCGTCTTTACGAAGAATCTTCGTGCGGACGACGGATTCGTTCAGGTTGAGCACACGATCGAGCTCGGCGCTGACCTCGGGAGTGGTCGTGTAGTTGACCACCACGTAGTTGCCTTCGGTCTTGCCGTCAATCTCGTAAGCGAGCTTGCGACGTCCCCAAATATCGGTGTTCTCGACGGAACCACCTTCCTTGGTGACGAGCTCCAGATACTGCTCGGTCAACTTCTTCAGACCGCGCTCATCCAGCTCAGGATCGGCAATGAACATCAGTTCGTACTTATGCGCAGACATCACCCACCTCCTTCGGACTAGTCGGCCATGGACTATCCATGGCAGGAGTGTGTATACGCGCTGCTGAAAACAGCAACTTCTCTAAGCTACGCCATGCCCGCGACAGCTTGCGGTGGCTGTCGCGAAGCGACTGGGGGTAATCCGTCCTACTGCAAATCCACGACCGCGCAATCCGCGGCACCATAACCGTTCGACTTGCACCACGCGTCGCCGGCCTTCACCGAGTCGACCGTATCACCCGACAGGATCACGTAATACGCGGTCGAAGCGTCGGCCTTCGTGTACGTCGGGTAATCGCCGGACCAGATCAGGATCGCGTTCTTGTGCTTGATGCGCTGCTGCAGGAACTGCTCGTAGATGTCCACGTAATGCCAGGTCTTGCCGTCGGCCTTCATGTCGTTTTTCTTGCTGGACAGCTGCGTGGTGTAGGTGGTGTAGAAGCGGGATGCGGCGGATTCGTCATGCTTGAGCTGCCAGCTCAACGCAAGCTGCGCGTACCGCTCGGCGTCCTCGCTGTCGATGTCGGAGCCTGCCAACGCGTCGCCGTCCGCACTGCCCGCCTCGCCGGTGCCGCTCTGACCGGTCTGCAGGATGACCTCGGCGCTGCCGGTCTCGATCTGGTCGTACGGGCGCCAGTACTGCCTCGTGGTGAATTCGAGCGCGACGTTGGCCGTCTCGCCATTGAACTTGACCGGCTGCTTGGAGAAGTCGAAGACGGCCGAGGCGATGACATTGCCTTCATCGTCCTTGATGCTGACCTTGACGTCGGATTCCTTGAACTCCGCCGTGTCGCCGTCCTTCGTCGACGCGCAGTTGGAGGTGAGCTGCAGCTGCGCGACGAGATTGGCGTCGCTGTGGTCGACGGAACTCAGCTCGGCATCGGGCGCAGCGGTGCAGGGCTTGTCGTCTTTCGCGGCCTTGCTGTCGCCGGACTTGGTCTTGCCGCGCTGCTGGGATGTCGACTGCGTCTGAGCCGATTGGGTGCCGGAATCACGCAGCATGAACCACCAGACGCCGAATCCGGCGGCAAGCGCCACGACGAGTACGGCGATGATGATGCCGACGATCAGCGCGGTCTTCTTCTTGCCCTTGCCGGCGGACTCTCCAGGCCGTGACGGTTGGGCTGGCGGCTGCACGGCCTGCGGCGGGAAGACGGCACCGGGCTGGGCGGCACCGTATTGTCCCGCGTACTGCCGAACAGCCTGATAAGGCTGTTCAGGAGGCACCGGCTGGGCGGTCGGCACCGGCTGCGCAGACTGCGGCTGAGTAGATGGCACGGTCCAATCGGATTGCATGGTCTGCTGGAACCGGTCATCCTGCCCCGTTCCAGGCACTCCTGCTTGCGGTGCCTGGAACGGCGGCTTCAGCAGAGGGGACTGACTCAGCATGGTCGGGCCGTCGTCATCCGACTGGGCCGGCTGCGAAGACTGCGGGCCGGCGGACAGCTCGGCACCGCACTGCTGGCAGAACCGCATGCCGGGTTCCGACTGCTGACCGCACACCGGGCACACGGAACCCGCCTGCACGGCTACGGGTGCCCCGCAGTTCTCGCAGAATCTATCGCCCTCAACGACATTCGCACCACAACGGGAACACCGCATAATCTCTCCTCATGACTATCCTGCGCTCAACGTTACACTGCATGACAGCATTCCCCTGCAAATATACTGCGATACGGACCCCAAATGACGTCCGCAACCATTTGACCGAGATGTCTTTTTAGATATAAAATTCGCAGACTGACGAAATTTCGAAGAGGAGATTATCATGTCGGCAACCAAAGGTTCCAGATAACATTGTTGGCTGTTTTGCTGACTCTCGCCGCATCGTTCGTATCGATGTCACCCAAGCAGGCTTCTGGCTTTGACTCCACATATGAAGTCGTCACTGATGCAGACGGCAGCAAAATCATCATGGCCAAGCCCGGCTCTGTAGCAGTCATAGAACCATCGACCGGCAAACTTCTAAACGTGATTCCTCCTTCATCCATGAATGTCAACGCCATCACCGTAACAAGGGGATGCACAAACAAGAACGCTGGATGCTGGACAAGCGGTAGCGCACTTGGGGATATGCAATTCGCCGGAAGTGGAGCTGTGTCCGGCACTTGGCCGTATAGAAATGCGTACTACACCGGGAACTTGCATGGTCTTGTGATCTATCAATACAAAGGTGCGACCATGAGTTCGCTGAAACTAGGACCGCATTTGTGGATACGCATGGCAAACAATAGTGCTGTCACGGGGAAGAGTGTCACCCGTTGGTAAAAAGACATTCTCATACGTTGAGATAATGCATATCGGAGTAGGAGGAGTAAGAATGGGGCATATTCCGGCATCCCGTCGTACGGTGACGATGGCCATCGCCGTCATCGCCGTCATTACGCTTTCCATTGCGATGCTGTGCGGATGCGGCACGGCACGGAACACGAACCAAGCAACGGATTCCGGCTCGGGCGGGAAACGTCTCGCCTCATCTTTGCAGGCTTATGCGACGCAGCTGCTCGGCCAGGACTCCGGAATGGGCCCCGCGCAGAAAGCGACACTGCGCAAGGCCGCGACAAGCGGCAAAATAAGTCTGTCCGATTACAAGGCCGCATGGAGCCGATACATCACGTGCGTCCAAGACAAGGGCTATCCGAGGCCGACACTGAAAACTTACTCCAACGGCATCCAGCAGCCGCAGGGAGACGTACTTCCTTCAGATAAAGCAGATGACCTTGACTACATCCAGAAAAAGGCCAAGGACTTGAACGCGTGTGGAATCGCCACCGTGGATTCGGTGGACGCGTTGTATATGGCACAAGTCGGCAATCCCAATCTGTATGCGTCTCATAAGGAGGGGGCAGTCGATTGCCTTAAGCGCGCCGGGCTGGTGCCGAAATCCTACACCGTCGAACAATACGAGAAGGAGGCGAACGCAATGGGTCATGCCGCTCCCGGAGAGACCGTCAACACGACGTATGACATGAAGAAACCGGAAGTGCTGGCATGCCTCGCCGCCAACGGCAACGTATTCATGGACAGATGACGCCACAGGCACAGAGAATGCATTGGCATGTTTTCGCCCCTATCGGATATCGGATTACCTGCCCGATGGGGGCGAAAACATACCTTATATGCCCCGCCCAAATACCGCGAATAAGCTGCTGAAGATGACGTGGCGACTATACAATAAGGAGGGAAGAGCAAACCAAGAAAGGGGCTTGTCATGATATGTCCTCACTGCGGCGCCACGCTGTCCAGCGCCGCACGATTCTGCACGCAATGCGGGCAGACGCTCGCGGTCGCCGCAGCAAACAGCAACGACAACGTCGAAGATTCGACCGTGCTCGGCACCGCTCCACACGGCACCGCAGCCGCGCCCCAGCCGGAAGCACCCGCTCCCGTCGCCGCATTCCCTGAACCCGTACCGGCCCCACAGGCCGCGGCACCGCAGCCCGAGCCGGCACCCGCATTCCCCGGCGCGGAACAGCCCGCAGCCGAGCCGGCCTTCCCGGCGGTTCCCGAACCAGTCCCCGCACAAGAAGCTCCTGCAGCTCCCGTCCCGGCGGCAGAAGTGCCAGTCGCCGCTCCGGCCGGAGAAGTTCCCGCCGCCGCACCTGTTGCGGCTGCAGCACCTGCTCCCGGCACTTTTGCTGCGCCCGCGCCTGGTGCTCCCATCCCCGGCGCACCTGTCCCCGTTACCCCCGGCGCACCCGGCGCCCCGGTTCAGCCCGGCGCTCCGCAGCAGTTCGTCCCCAACCCGATGTTCAAGGAGCTGTTCTCCGCGCGTTCGCTGCAGACCGCCGCAATCAGCCTTGCCTTCGGCTTGATCGGCGCGATGGCGCTGGCCCTGATCGGCTCCATCTTCTTCTTGTCGGCCGGCTCATCATGGGCGTCCAAGCTGAGCATGGTCCCCGGCCTGTCCCACATGATGAGTGACGCCAGCGGTTCCGGCACGGTGACGCCGAACTTCTTCCAGTTCCTGATTCTGGTGATGGTTCTGGGCGTATCCGGTCAACTGTCGCCCAACATCACCGGAGGCAACCTCTCCATGTCGTCCTTCGGCGTGTCCGGCCATCTATGGATGCCTGTCGGTCTTTCCGGCGTGGCGCTGGTTCTCGGCACCGCGTTCGGCGCATACTGGTTCGCGCGTAAGTTCGCCATCCGGTTCAAGTGGACCGGCATCGTCAGCAGCGTCATCGTCGGCGTCGTGATGGGATTCGTCTATCTGATTCTCGCCGCGATCTTCCCGCTGACGCTGGGAGCCGGCAGCATGGGCGACATTCAGGCCAAGGCCATCCTGACCGGCGTCTCCGCCCGTACGTATTTCATGACGCTGCTGCTCGCCGCGATCGGCGCGTTCTTCGGCTATCTGCTCGCCCAGTACGCCTCGGATTCCAACAACGTGTTCACCGCGGCCTGGAAGTGGGCTCACCGCACGCGCGGCTTCGTGCGCACGCTGCTTGACGCGGCGTTCATCTACGCGGTCGTGTTCACGGTGATCGGCTTCATTTGCCTGATCATGCTATCCAGCAGCCTGCACAACGGCCAGATGTTCATGCTGTTCCCGATTCTGCTGCCGTACCTTTCGTTCCTGACGTTCGCGCTCGGCTCGTTCGGCGCGGTCGGCATCACGGCCAGCGGTAATATCGCTAACCTGTCGCTGTTCGGCATCTCGAACCAGTACGTCGGCTCCATCAGCGCACCGTGGCAGCTGTGGCTGGTATTCGTGGTGTTCCTTATCACCACGTTCTACATTGCGTTGCGCGCCGCGGCCCGCAACATCTATGATCCGGCATATGCGGGATGGCAGCACTCGTGGAAGTCTCCGGTCGCCACGCTGGTGATCTGGCTGATCGTCACGTTCCTGTTCACGTCCGTGACGCTGGGTTACACCATGCAGTCCGATACCTCTGACGTGTCGCTGAACATCGCGGCATGGTACTTCCTCGTCGCGGCCGTATGGTCGTTCCTGATCGAGGTGGTGGCGCTGACATTCGGCCCGGCCATGGTGCTGTCGATGGGCGGCGCATGGAAGCTGTTCGTCGGCGGCACGGTCCGCCCGACGCCCGCCGAGGTCACCGCGTATGCGGCGGCATGCGGAGCGTACTTCGGTCGCTTCCCGTCACAGGTCGCCGCGGCCGCCGGCTACACCGGCCCGCAGCCGTCCTTCGGCGGACAGCCTGGCACCGGCACCGGAGCGCCGACCGCACCCGCAGCTGGCATCCCGGTTCAGGGCGTTCCCGTTCAGGGCGTTCCCGTTCAGGGCGTTCCGGTTCCCGGTGCTCCGGTTCAGGGGGTTCCCGCTGCCGGCACCGACGCCGCGGCCTTTCAGGCCCAAGGTGGTACCCCGACTGTCCAAGTTACCGCCGGCGCTCCTGCCGCTCCTGCAGCTGCACCTGTCGCCCCCGTTCCGGTGGCTGCTCCCGCCGCCCCGGCTGCAGCCAAGGCCATGACCCCGCAGCAGAAGAAGCTGGCCATCATCATCAGCGCCATCGTCGGCGTGCTTGCCCTGCTCGGTATCGCTTACGCAGTGGTCAACTCCACCGTGTTCAGCGCCGATAACACCGTGAAGAGCTACCTGTCGGCCATCGCGTCCGGCGACTATGACAAGGCCAACGGCATCTCCGACCCGCAGGTCGCCAACGGCAAGCGCACACTGCTCACCAATGCGGCTTCCAAGGGCGACAAGACCACGATCAGCAACCAGCGCATCATCTCCGCCACCGACAACGCGGACGGCTCCCGCACGATGCGGATCTCGTACACGCTGGGCGGCAAGTCCATGACCGACATTCTGACGGTCGCGCCGAACGGATCCAAGTTCCTGATCTTCAAGAACTGGAACATCACGACGCCGCTGGTCAAGGAGATCTCCGTCTACGCGTCACCGGCCATCACCAACTTCACCGTCAACGGTGTCAAGGTCGGCGCGAAGAACGCCACAGCATCCGATTCCGGCACCTACACCTTCAAGGTGTATCCGGGCTCGTACACGGTGAAACCGGTCACGTCGAAGTATCTGACCGCGGATTCGACGACGCTGACCACCTCCTCCGAATCCTCCGCCTCGATCTCTGCCGAGCCGACCGACGCTCTGGCAGACGAGATCAACGCGAAGATCAAGGACAAGCTGGATACCTGCGCCAAGTCCACGGATGCACAGCCTGAAGGCTGCCCGTTCAGCATGTACGGTTCCGATGACGACTACCGCAACATCGCATGGAACATCACCGAATACCCGACCGTCACCACTGATGACCTCAGCATCGACTCGGGCAGCTTCTACGTGTACGGCGGCGAAGCCAAGGTGGCGTACGAGTACAAGAACTATGACGACTCCTGGGAGCCGACGGACAGTTCCACCAGCTTCAGCATCAGCGGGCAGTTCACGCTGGACGGCGACAAGCTGGACATCACGCTGGACGAGGACTGATCGGAATGATTTCGCCCGGCACGGGGCACCTGCTGCGCGCACCGTGCCGTAAGTGGAAGAATCCGTGAGCATCGCAACCCGCCGTTCCTCTTGGGACGGCGGGTTCTTGTATATTGGATAAGGTTTGTGTACGGCAACGTATCACCACGGTGAACGGTAACGAAACTATCGACGGAAAGAGCGGAAAAACATGTCGGCGATCCTTGAGGGCACACCCGATAAGCGACTGGCCTTGGTGACGGGCCGCGCATATCCTGAGCTTGCCAATGAAGTGGCTCAATATCTCGGCATCAACGTGCTGCCCACCACCGCATACGACTTCGCCAACGGTGAGATGTATGTGCGGTTCGCGGAGCCGGTTCGAGGCGCCGACGTGTTCGTGCTGCAGTGCCACACCAACCCGATCAACAAGTGGGTGATGGAGCAACTGCTGATGATCGACGCCCTCAAGCGCGCCTCCGCCAAGTCCATCACCGTCGTGGCACCGTTCCTCGGCTACTCCCGTCAGGACAAGAAACATCAGGGCCGCGAGCCGATCACCGCACGCCTGATGTTCGACCTGTTCCGCACCGCGGGGGCGAACCGTCTGGTCACCGTCGACCTGCATGCCGCGCAGGAGCAGGGCTTCTTCGACGGCCCGGTCGACCATTTGACCGCCATGCCCGTGCTGATCGACTACGTGCGCAGCCACGTGCCTATGGACAAGGCGACGATCGTCTCCCCCGACGCCGGCCGCATCAAAGTTTCCGAGCAGTGGGCCGCCAAGCTGGGCGGGCTCCCGCTCGCGTTCATCCACAAGACTCGCGACATCACGCGACCGAACCATGCCGAAGCGCATGGCATCATCGGCGACGTGCAGGGGCGCGACTGCGTGGTGGTGGACGACATGATCGACACCGCCGGCACAATCTGCGAGGCCGTGCGCACACTGCGCAACTCCGGCGCCGCCTCGGTGACTCTGGTCGCCACGCATGGTCTGCTGTCTGGCCCGGCCGTGGAGCGCCTGCGCGATTGCGGCGCCCGCGAAATCATCCTGATGGACACTGTGCCAGTGCCGCAGGAGAAGCGCCTGGATAACATGACCGTGCTGTCGGTGGCGCCGCTGCTGGCCGCCGGCATCCGCTCCGTCTTCGAGGAAGGCTCCGTGGCGACACTGCTGGAGGGCCTGCCGGAGGACATGCGCCCGAGAAACATCTACGCCTGAAATATAAAACAAAGGACTACATATTTGCCCCCGCTGGCGGAGGCAGAATGACGCGGTCCTGGCCATCCATAACGGATTGAATACAAAATAGGGAGGCCGCCACAGGGCGACCTCCCTATTTCTATTTACTTATATCACTCGGCGCGCTTGCGGGCGATGAACACCGCGCCAGCGGCGGCGACCAGCATCATGCCGGCCATGCCGATGACGGCGACGTTCGCACCCGTCTTGGAGATGGCGTTGCCGTTGGCATCGGCCTTCTCCAGTGCGGCGATCGCGTCGGCGAGGGCCTTCTGCGCGGCGTCGATGTCAGCCTGGGTGGCGTTGTCATCGGCGAGGACGCTCTGGGCCTTGGCGAGGGCGTCACGCACGGCCTGGGCGGACTTCTTCGTGTAACCGCTCAGATCCAGGGCCTTGGCCTGATCGATGGTGGCCTGCAACTTGCTCTTGTCGGTCGTCTCCGGGTTCGGAGTCGGCTTGGAGGAGGCGGGCTTCAGGGCCTTCATCGCGGCGTTCAGCGCGTTGTACGCGGCATCGACGTCAGCCTTGGTGGCGTTCGCATTGTTCAGGACGGCCTTGGCGGCATCCAGAGCCTTCTTGAACGCGGCCCACGAATCCTTGGTGTACGCGGATTCCTTGAGCTTCTCGGCATCGGCGACCAGGCCGGCGAGCTTGGAGGTGTCCACGCGCTCTTCCAGGGCGGCGATGGCATCCTTCAGGTTCTGGTAGGCGAGAGCCACGTCGTGCGCGGTGGCGTTCTCGTCGTCCAGCACCTTCTTGGCGGCGTCGCGCTTGGCGACGAGCACCTTCCAGGTGTCGGCGGTGTAGGTGGCCTCGGTCAGGGCGGAAGCGTCATCGTACAGGTTCTGCAGATCGCACTTGTTGACCTTGACCTCGGTGCTCGGCACGTCGCGAACCGTGGTGACACGCAGCTCGGCAGCGGAGGCGTACGTGTTCACCTCGCCCGCGGACTGTCCCGCGGTTTCGAGAGCGGTGATGCGCACCTTGGTGACGTTCTTGACCGCGTCGAACTTGACCTTCTGCCAGACACCGCTGGTCGTGGTGAACGTGCCATTGGTGACGACGTCCTTGGTGGTGCCGTCGGACAGCGTCAGCGTAATCTTGTACTTCTTGATCTTGCCGTTCGCGTTCGCGCCGCCACTGCGGGCCATGTAACGCAGACCGTCGATGGTCGTCGGCTCGTTCAGGTTGAACTGATACCAGGCGGTACCGGCGGACACTGCGTTGGCGCTCCAGGAGGTGTGCCAGTGAGTGCCGGCATTGCCGTCCTGGGCGAGGCTTGCCGGGCCCTCATTGCCGCCCGACAGTGCCTGCTGGCTGCCCGCCTCGACGGTGTAGGCGTCGGTCGCCACGTCGTACGCATCGTTCGAGTCGTCGCCCGGTGCGTTCTTCATGTACTCGGCCAGCGCCACAGCCTTGTTGTAGGCGGTGGTGTAGTCGGGCTTATCCTTGGCGATGAGCGCCTCGATCTCGGCCACCGTGTTCACGTACGTGGTCCAGACTTCGGCGGAGTAGTCGCCGCTCTTGCCGTCGTAGGTGTCCTTGACTTCCTTGAGCTTCGCCTCGGCGTCGGCCTTGGTGTGCTCGGCGGATGCCACGTGCTCGACCTTCAGGTCATCGAGGACGAAGTCCTTGTAGCCACCGAAGTTGGCGGCGGAATCGGACGTGTTCTGCAGGTCGGGAGCGGTGGAGGTCGAGTAGATGCCGAACCAGCTGTCGCCGGTGATGGAACCGGTGATCTCGAACTCGGCCGTGCCGTCCTCGCCCAGGGCCTTCTTCAGGTTGGTGAGCTTGACGGTGCTGGCGTTGTACTCGCCGTCACCGGTGGCGATGGCGTAGATGTCGTCGGAGCCGGACTGGTACTTGAACGACACCTTGTAGGTCTCGCCCGGTTCCAGCTTGACGTTCTGCGGGATCGTCTGGTAGATCAGCGTGCCCTTCTGGATCAGGCCGTTGGCCTTGACGGACCACTTGCCGTCGAGCACGTCGTCCATCTTCTTGACATCCCAGCCGGCCTGCGTGAACGGGTCATGCAGCTCGGACAGGTGGATACGGTTGTCCTCGACGCCTTCGGAGCCGGAGACCACGAACGGCCAGATGCCCTGGGCATTGTCCTCGAAGTCGTTGGTGAGCGTCTTCAGGGTGCCGTCAGCGTTGAGCGTCAGGCCCTTGTAACCGTTCTCAAGCACGCGCACGTCATCGAAGTACACATGGTCGGTGTTGTCGCATGCGCCGGAGTGCGAGAGCGTCACCTTGACGTCGCCGCTTTCCGGAGCCACGAACCACACGTACATGTTCTGGAAGTAGCTGCTGCCGCCTTCAGTGTTCGAGTACGTGTTGTGGCCGTACGCCTTGATGTAGTTCTTGGCGATCGACTTGCCGGTCTCGTTGGTGGCGAGGACCTTGGTGCCGTTGGTCACGGTGATCTTGGCCGGGGAGTTGGTGCGGTTGTCCACGCCCACGTAGATCGCGTAACGCTTGCCCGCGGTCAGGTCGGTGAGCTTCTGGGAGACCTTCACGTCACCGGTCAGGCGCAGCATGGCGTTGTTGGTGCCTTCGACCTCGGCCTTGCCGGTGCCGGAGACGGCCCAGTTGTCCTTGAGGGTGTTCTGGCCGCCGTTGAAGCCGGCGTCCACGACGTGCATGCCTTCGCTCCACTTGACGGAGATCTGCTTCTCGGAGCCCTTGGTCACGACGTACGGGGTCTCGGCCTCGGCGGTCAGCGAGATCTTGCCGCCGGAGACGGCGACGGTCTTCTCGTTGGTCTTGCCCTGGTCGGTGAGCTGGTACACCTTGACGGAGGCGAGGTTCTGCCAATCCTTCGGCAGGGTCCACTCGGTGGTGCCGCCCTGGGTATTCCAGTGGTACAGCTTCTCATCGGAGGACTTGACGAGCTTGCCGGTGTTCACGTCCCACAGCCACGGCAGCAGGTAGGACTCAGTGCCCTTGACGGTGTTGCTGTTGCCCGGGGAGACCGCGCCGGACGCCACGGTGATGCCGTTGAGCGTGATGGTGCGGTTGCGGTACGCGGTGTTGTTGGTGTCGTTGGAGCCACGGGACAGGACGACGACGTTGCCGTGGTCGTCCTTCAGCGTGATCTGCTCGTTGCCGTTGTTGACGGAGGCATCCTTCACGGAGGTGGCGTCGAGCGGGCTGTTGACCCAGCGGACGACCTTGAAGTGCTGGATGAACTTGGTGGACACGTCGTGCGTGTACAGGTTCCTGATGTACGCGGCGTAGTCGTTGCGTCCCTGCCAGCCTTCGAAGTCCTTCATGCTGTAGCCGCCGAGCAGCGGGGCGTTCGCGGCCTGGCCGTACGACGGGTAGTCGCCGACCCAGCTGTCCTTCTGGTGGTTGCGCAGGAAGCGCATGACCTGAGAATTCTCGCCCTTCATGGCGGAACCACCGTAGGTAAGGTCGGCGGCCCAGTGCTGGAAGGTTGCGTCATACTCGTTGCCGGCGCCCCATTCGGTGGTCATACGCCAGCCGTTCTGGTTGATCATTTGGCTCATCTTGCGGGTTTCCCACGAGTCCTCGGCGCCGGAGGTGTTGTTGCCCCACACGTCGAGGTAGATGAAGTCCATGTTGTCGCCGACCTTGCTCTTGAGGTCAGCGAAGCGGGACTTGCGCATGCCGGAGGCGAGATCGTAGATGCCGTCGATGCCGATGCCCTGATCCAGCCAGTTCCAGCCGTAGCTCAGGCCGCCACTGGAGTTGCGACGCACCATGTCCTCGCTGAAGGCCTTGGCTTCCGGGTACATTTCGGACGCGTTGACGTGCACGCCGAAGCGGGCGCCGTACTTGGTGCCCTTCTCCATCAGGGTGTTCATGTCCGCGGCGCCGCCGGCGCGGGTGTTGATGTCGCCGTAGTCCGGATGGCCGGAGTCGTGGCCTTCGTTGCCGTAGCCCTTGAGCAGCACGGACTGGCCGAGGCCGTCGGTGTTGAGGGCGACCTTCTTGACGTTGTCAAGCGTGGTCAGGAACGGGTTCTGCGCCTGGGAGCCGAAGTTCATGGCGATGCGCCATGCGACCAGCTCGGGCACTTCCTCGGACTTGTATGGGTTGTTCATGATGTCGCGGTATGCGATCGCGCCATCTTCCCAGTTGACCGTGCCGTCCTCGTTCTCGTCGCCGGCGATGGCGACGGCCATCTTCGGCATGTCGGTCTCTTCGACGGTGTAGGTGTTCTTCTTCGTGTCGGTCACGACGCGGTGGTAGTACCACGGTGCAGTGCCCAGACCGAAGGAGGTGGCCTTGCCGACCTTCTGGGTGGAGGTGAGCACGCGGGTGTTCCTCGCACCGCCGGCGACGGTGTTGCCGACGGTGGTGCCGTCGTGCTCGGAGTTGGACCACAGGCCGGCGCTCAGGCCATTGCCCGAGACGAAGCCGTAGGTGTAGTCGTTCGCATTGCTGACCGTGGTGTCGGCGGTGATGTCGAAGTTGGTGTCACCGGGCCTGGCAGTGTCGGACGACATGCGGGCGCCGGTGAACTGGGCGCCGTCCTGACCGGAGCGCACGGAGATGAGGCTCTGGTTCGGGAACGCAATCGTCTGGACCGGGTTCTCCTCGGCCTCGGTCTTGGCGTCATCCGCCTTGTTCACGATCTTGGTGACGTTGAGCTTGAGCGTATTGTCGACGACCTTGATCTGCACGGTGACGACCGCGTTGATCTTGTCGCCGCTCTTGACGTTCAGCGTGTACTGGGCCTCGGTCGCGCTGACCTTCTTGAAGGTCACGTCGGAGTCCTTCAGCGTCACGTCGGTGCCGTTAATGGTGATGACGCGCACGTCCTTCGGCTGGCCGTACATGATCTTGCCGTCGAGCTTCTTCATCGTGTAGTCGTACACGGACGGGAAGTTCTTCTTCACGCGCACGTCCATGGCGGCGGTGGAGAGCGTCTCAGTAGCGACTTCGGCCGACTTGTTCAGCGTGATGTTGCCGACTGAGGCATTGCCATCGGCGACGGTGACGGTCTTGGTGGCATCATCGTAGCCTTCGGCGGACACGGTCAGCGTGTAGTCGCCGGCGGCGAGGCCGGTGAGGGTGAAGGTGCCGTCCGCCGCGGTGGTGGCGGAGTTCTTGCCGGTGACGACTTCGGCGCCGGCGATGGCGGCGCCGCTGGCGTCGACGACCTTGCCGGTCACGTTGTGCTTGGCGACTTCACCCACGGTGAAGTTTTTGAAGTAGACATCAGTGACTTCGCTGGTGCCGGAGTAAGAGCCGGCCTTCATGGCGAGCTTGTCGGTCAGCGCGGTCATCGAGGAGTAATCCACATCGAACGCCTTCTGTCCGTCAATAGTCAGCGTGGCAACCTTGGCGGCAGTCCAGGAGACGTTGACGGTGATTTCAGCGTTCGCGGCAGGGGCAGCGACACGTGTGCCGTTGTACCAATCGCCATTGCCTCCGACATACTTCTGCCAGAACCAGCCCCCCTTGTCATAGCCCAGGAACAGGGCGTTGCCCGGATCCTTGTAGCCGAGGTAGAAGCCGAAACGGTTCGCGGAACCAGCCTGCGGGGACTTGACCTTGATGGAGAACTCTCCAGCCCGAGTCAGGTCAATCGTCTTGCCGCTAATGGCGACAGCCGGATAGCCACTGCTGCTGGTGGCATTGCCGTTGGCGGAGGTGGACTTGAAATGAGTCCATCCCGCATAATCGCCAGTGCCGGCTGCAAGAATTTCGCCGCCTTTGGCGGTGTTGCGGTCAATCGTCCAGCCGTTCACGGCAGCATCGTCCGCGACGGTGGCGACATCGTTGGCGTTCGCGTCATTGGAGCTAGCCGCTGAACGGAGCGCGAGAGTCTGCAAATCACTTGCAGAAAGCGGCGCGGCGGACGCTGTGCTGACCACCCCCAGTGGGGCGACAGCGAGCGCAACCGCAAGGGCCACTGAAACCACTCGTTTTCTCATATTTCCTTACCTTCATCATGGAGCACTAAGGCTTAACCTTGAGCGGATACGCATGACGGAAGCCCGACACGCGCGTCTCAGTTTTCTATGATAACACTCTTAACAAAATACAAGAACGTGTGTTGTTAACATTATTATTTTCCAAGGAAAATAGAAATTTTCGCCATATACCAATGGGTATGCATGAAAAGACCTGCGCAAATCCCCTCAAAGAACAGCGATTTTTCCCGTCGCGACAACACTGTCTCGCGGAAGTCTTCCGCTATTTGTTAACTTACCTTACTTATTGGAGCGCTGGAAGAGCCAACTGGCCGATGCGATGCTCACTGGAGGTGATTTGCGTTCATATGTTCGCGCCGAAACGACGATCCTGCGCACTTACGGACGCAAATGGGTCTGTTTGCGTCCGTAAGTGCGCGCACTTGTCGTTTCGGCGCGCACTTACGGACGCTAATGCCCCCAGTCGCTTCGCGACGGGGGCACGCACTATATAAAAGGACTATTTGCTATCCGGAACGAACGACTCGAAGATGTGGCGGTCGAAATACTGGTCGCATTCGGCGAGTTCGTCCGCGCTGCGAACCGTCCACGACACCGGTATCGCGCCCATCCAGCGTGCGGCCCGCAGCTGCGGAGAGGGGCCGCCATGCCAGTCGAACGCCACGAAGTCCGGACGGGAGATCCAATCGAACGCCAACAGCCCGGCCAGCCACTCCTTGACCCCGGTACCGGTGAGCGACGCCGGCTCTGCCAACTGGCCGCGGCACACCTCCGGACGGTGCTCCTTGTACCAGTTGACCGCGCCCGGATGGAACGACTCGATCACATACGGGCCGTCATACGCCTGCAGCAGTTGGTCGCCCTTCTCCATCAGCTCGTCCGCCCGCTCGCCCCACGCGGCGTTGTCGGTGAACTTGTACTCCACGATCACCGGTACACGTCCCGCGATCACGCGCAGCACGTCGACGAACAGCGGCACGTGCTGGTAGTAGCCCTGCGGAGCGAACTGTGCGGCGGCCACCGGGTCGGCGACGGGCGCCGCCTCGGCATCCCCCGGCTTCGCGGGCGCGGGGAACAGCGGGATGCGCGACAGCTCCTCATACGTCAGGTCGGCGATCTTGCGCGGATCTCCGGCCACGCGCAACAGGTTATCGTCATGCACGACCACCACGCGGCCGTCCTTGGTGAGCTGCACGTCCAATTCGATGCCGAATCCGGCCTCACAGGCGGCGGCGAACGCAGCCAGCGAATTCTCCGGGGCGATCGAGCCGCTGAAGTCAGCGGTCCCGTATCCCGCGCGCAATGCGCAGCGACGCGCCAGCGCCACATACTCGCCGCTGTGCGCCGCATACTCCGGCGTCAGTCCCGATCCCGCGTCATGCAGGCCACGATGCGCATACCATACGTCCGGAACCGACGGCGCGAAATGACGCTGCTTGTCGCTGAACGAACGCGGCTTGATGGCCCAGACCGCGGCGCCCGCGGCTACGGCTCCGGCAAGCACCAGCTTGCCTCCAACATGTTTTCCCATAGTGTTTCTCCTAACCGTGCCGTCGGTTTCTAGCGCAGCACGCCGTCGATCAGCTTGGTGATCAGCTCGGTATAGCCGATGCCGGTCGCCTCCCATGCCTTCGGATACATGGAGATCGGCGTGAAACCGGGCATCGTGTTGATCTCATTGACCATCACCTCGCCGTCCGGTGTCACGAATGTGTCCACGCGGCTCAGGCCGGCGCCATCCACCGCCTTGAACGCCTTGACCGCGGTCTCACGCACCTGCTGCAGAGTCTCCTGAGGCAGATTCGCCGGCACCTCCACATGGCTCGCCGACGAATCCATGTACTTGCTGTCGAAGTCGTAGAACTGGTCGTCGCCGCTGTTGCGCTTGTCGAGCACGATCTCGCCCGGCCAGCTGGCCTGCGGCTCACTGCCGGCCTTCGGGCACAGCACCGCGCACTCGATCTCACGCGCGTCGATGCCCTGCTCGATCAGGATTCGCCAATCATGATGGCTCGCCTCGAACACGGCGGCGGCCAGCTCGGCGGCGTCACCGGCATGCTCCACCTTGGTCACGCCGAAGCTCGATCCGGCGCGGGACGGCTTGACGAACAGCGGGTACGCCAGTCCGGCCTCCTCGACCTGAGCGAGCAGACCATCGGCATCAGCGGCGAACCGTGACGCCGCGTCGAAGCCGCGCGCGTCCACGGTGATGCCGGGAGCGACCGGAATGCCGGCGGCGGCCAGCAGCACCTTCGTGTAATGCTTGTCCATGCACGCGGCGGACGCGAGCACGCCGCAACCGACGTACGGCACATCCATCATCTCCAGCAGACCCTGAATCGTGCCGTCCTCGCCATACGGGCCGTGCAGAACCGGCAGCACCGCGTCCACGTGCCCCAGCGAGCTCAGCGTGCCGTCGTCATTGCGGGCGAAGAAGCCATCCTGCCCGAGCGCCACGTCCAGCACGACGTCGCGCGAGCCGGGAGTCTTCTCGACGACCGGCAGACCGTCGGCCATATCCCATCCGCGCGGGTCCTCGCCGTCCACGATCCACTGGCCCTGCTTGGTGATGCCCACCGGCACCGGCTCGAACCGGTCGGTGTCAAGCGCGCGCAGCACGCCGGCAGTCGAAATGCAGGAAATCGAATGCTCGTCGGCCTTGCCGCCATACATCACCACAACGCGAATCTTGGCCGTTTCAGCCATGTCTTCCTCCCATGCCATGTTTTGCACATACTGGGTCATAGCCTAATACGTGCGATGGCGCACCGCCCCGTAACAATTCGCCTCTTGCAAAACCCGCCAAACTCAGCAGGGTGGGCACCGGTGAGATTAGCTTTGCCGATGGCGCGAACCACCCCGTCTCGCTGCGGGGCATATGCTAACGCCCCGCTGGCGGGGGCTGTCGAGCGCAGCGAGACTGGGGGTGGTTAATGCAGCCTACTCCTCGGTGATCTCGGTGCCGAGTAGTTCGGAGAGCATCTGCTGGCAGGATATGCCTTCGTTCAGCACGCGGCTCATCGCGTAGGCGAGCGGAGTCGGCACGCCGAGCTCGTCGCCGAGCGCGACCACGGCGTCGGTGGTCGGCACGCCCTCGGCGACGCCGTTGCTCACCTTCGTGGCCTCCTCGACGCTCAGGCCCTTGCCCAGATTCGCGCCGAACGTGTAATTGCGGCTCAGGGGCGAGCCGCAGGTGGCGGTCAGATCGCCCACGCCGGCGAGACCGGCGAACGTCTTCGGATCGGCACCTGCGGCCTTGCCAAGCGCGGTCAGCTCCGCCAGTCCACGCGTCTCGATCATCGCGGCGGTGTTCTCGCCGTATCCGGCTCCACGGGCCATGCCGACTGCGAGCGCGACGACGTTCTTCAACGACCCGCACATCTCCAGTCCGATCACGTCGGAAGTGATGAACGCCTTGAAGTAACTGGTCGTGCAGGCGGACGCCACCTTGCGCGCATTGTCCAGATTCTCGCAGGCGACGACCGTGGCGGCCGGCTGACGGTCGGCGATCTCCTTGCTCAGGTTCGGTCCGGAAACCGCGGCGAAACGCTCAGCCGGCAGGTCGAGGGCCTCGCGGACCACTTCATCCATGCGCTTCTTGGTGTTCCGCTCGATGCCCTTCATCAGGCTGACGACGACGGCGGTATCGGGAATCAGGTCCTTGAACTCGGCGAGCGCCACGCGCGCGAACTGGGCGGCGATGGCGACGACGATGATATCGGCGTCCTTGACGGCCTGCGCCCGGTCGCCCGTGGCGGTCATGTTGTCGGGCAGCTTGGCGACGGACGGCAGACGAACGGCATTGTGGTGCCGGTCGCGGATGCCCTCCACGATTTCGGGCTCGATGGCCCACATCGTCACGTCATTGCCCGCGTCCGCCATCACCTGACCAAAAGTGGTGCCCCATGCGCCGGCACCCAATACAGTACATTTCATAACCCACTACCCTACTCCAGCCCCGGATACGAGACCTCCATGCGCACGTCGCGCAGGTATGAACGCGCCCGCGCGGCGTGGCGCTGCGCGGGCGTCTCGGATGTCCGTCGTGTTCGGGAATCAGTCGGTAACGCGGCGCATCGTACGGTAATCCCAGTAGCCGGAGGGAGCACGCTCGCCGCGGATCTCCGCCATGACCTGCGTCATGCGCACACGTACCCGGCGGGTCAGCTCGTCGGCGAGCTCCACGGGCGGCTCATCGCCCCACGACTCGCTGTCGACCAGCAGATCAGCGTAATCCAGCTGCGCGTCGTAGCACATGACGACGTTCTTGCGCGGCCACGGCCACCAGTGGTTGATGCTCGCCGCACCCCACGTCACCGCGCAGAACAGCGGCACCTGGTATCCGAGCCGGCGCGATGCCTCCAGTGCGATCACGCCGACGCCGTTCTTCATGCTCATCGGCCATTTCTTCGGGTCGCGGGTCACCGTGCCCTCCGGCCAGACGGTCAGCGGGCGGCCGCTCGTCAGAATCTCGACCGAGGTCTCCTCGATGGCCCGTGCCTTGCCGGACCGGCGCTGAACCGGCTGCATGCCTACAATCTGGAACCACTTGCCGATCAGAGGCCAGTGCGCCATCTCGGCCTTCGCCATGTAGCGCGGGCGACGGCCCATGTGGAACAGCGACGCCATCGGCACGAACACGTCGAACATGGTCACATGCGTGGCCGCGGTGATGAACGGGCCGGTTTCAGGGATGTTGTCGAGCCCCCAGGCGTACGTCCTGCAGCTTGCGCGGAACACGACATCGACGCCCTTGAGCAGCCGTGAGGTGCCCTTGGGGTTCTGCGCGGCGATTTCGGCCTCGTTGATCGTGCGATCAGGGCCGGTCGGCAGGTCGTGCATCGGATCGACGAGCGTGTGCGCCTTGGCGAGCCTGCTCACTTGTGCATTGGACAGCGGCTTGACCGCGGAACGCGGTGACGGTTTTCCTTTGGATGCCATGAGAGCCATTGTACGTGCGTGGCATGTCGTGGCACAAATGGTGCCGGCAACGCAAAACGGCGGCCGGAAAACCGACCGCCGTTCATGCAAACAACGTCTGACGACTTACTGAAGCTTCTCCACCTGATGGAAGCCGAGTTCCACCGGCGTGTCGCGCCCGAAGATGGAAACCAGCACGGTGAGCTTCTGCGTGGTGGGTTCGACATCGGAGACGACGGCGGCCATCGTGGCGAACGGCCCGTCGATGACGGTGACCTGATCGCCGACGGCGTAAGACACCTCGACAACGCGCTTCTTGGCCGCGGCAGGCTTATCGCCGGCCTTCTTGAGCGCTTCGGAGGCGATCATCGGCGCCAGCATGGCGACGACTTCCTTGCGGGACAGCGGCGCCGGATCCTTGGTCGGGCCGACGAAGCCGGTCACGCCTTCGGTCTCGCGCACGATACGACGGGCATCCTCGTCGGGCCACATGCGGATGAGTACGTAGCCGGGAACGCGGACGCGGGTGATGACCTTCTTGCCCTTGTCGGTGTGCTTGTCGACTTCCTCCATCGGCACTTCGATCTGGAAGATCTTGTCTTCCAGGCCAAAGCTGACGACACGGGATTCGACGTTCGTCTTCACGCGCTTCTCGTAACCGGAATAGGTGTGGAGCACATACCACTTGCCTTCCAGGGTGCGCAGCGACTTTGAGAACTCCTCAACGGCCTTTGCGCCCGCGTCGAGTTCTTCGGATTCCTGCTCGTCGGCGTCGCCGGACGCTTCCGCATCGTTTTCGGCGGTGCCGGATTCAACGGCGTCCTCAGCCGCGACGGGCTGTTCTTCGGCATTGTCATTGATGGAATCAACCGCCGCGTCCGCAACCGGATCGGCTTCAACGGCCGAATCGACCGAATCGGGAAGATCCGCCAGTGCGTCGAGGTTATCGAGATTCACTTCATCAGTCATGCGTAACTTTCACCTTCAGGGTCGATGGATCAGCCGAACACCCACAGCACGAGCTTGCCCAGACCGAAATCCATGCCCGTGACGAGGAGCATCAGCAACACGACAAAGATGAACACGCCAAGAGACCAGAAGAACAGTTCCTTCGCAGTGGGGGTGACCACCTTGCGAAGCTCATCGATAATCTGCTTGATGAACAGGCCGATGCGCATGAATACATTCGGCTTGACCGCTTTCTCCGCCTTGCTTGCCTTCGCCATGTTCATCCTTTTGTGTGTTGGTTGCAAATACTTGGCAGGGAAGGCGGGACTCGAACCCACAACCTACGGTTTTGGAGACCGTTGCGCTACCAATTGCGCCACTTCCCTAAGTGAACTTTGCCCACTGTACCCGGCACGCAAGACTACGTGTCCGTTACTTGGCAAAACCGCCAATAGGCCATATTAGCGGGGATTGCCGATTTCGTCCAATCGCGTGTCTCGACCGGCGCGTAATCGGCGTGCCGCGGCGTGCGCGGCAGGTACCGCGCACGACCTCTTGCAACGGTTTCAGCCGACCCAGCGGCGGAACCGGCGCATGCCCTCGGCGAGCTGGTCATCGGCCAGCGCATACGAGAAACGCAGATATCCGGGAGCGCCGAACGCCTCGCCCGGAACCGCGGCGACATGGGCCTCGTCCAGCAGCGCCGCGGCGAGTTCGGAAGACGTGTTCACGACGGTGCCGTTCTCACCGAGCGGCTTGCCCAGCAGGCCGGTCACATCGGGGAACGCATAGAACGCACCGGTGGGCGTCGGGCAGTGGACGACGGGGATATCGTTCAGGGCGGCGACAATGGCCTTGCGGCGGGCGTCGAATGACTCGCGCATCATATGCACCTCGTCGAGCGAACCCGCGACGGCGGCGAGCGCCGCTCGCTGCGGAACGTTGGAAACGTTGGAGCTCAAATGGCCCTGCAGCTTGGCGACGGCCTTGGCGACGGGCGCGGGGGCGACCATCCAGCCAACTCGCCAGCCGGGCATCGCGTAGGTCTTGGCGACGCCGTTGAGCACCAGCAGCTGGTCGCGGCATTCGGGGACCTCGACGCCGACGTATGCGGTCTTGGCGCCGTCATAGTTGAGGTGCTCGTAGATCTCGTCGGAGATGACCCACACGTGGTGCTCCACGGCCCACTCGCCGATCGCGCGGATCGTCTCGCGACTCCACACGGCACCGGTCGGGTTGTTCGGGGAGGTGATGATGATGGCCTTCGTGCGCTCGGTCCGAGCGGCCTCGATGGCGGCGATGTCGGGCTCGAAACCACGGTCGGCGCCGGCGAACACCTCGACCGGTTTGCCGCCGGCCAGCTTGACGGCCTCCGGATAGCTCGTCCAGAACGGTGTGGGAATGATGACCTCGTCGCCGTCATTGAGCAGCACCTGGAAGGATTCGTACACGGCCTGCTTGCCGCCGTTGGTCACCACGACCTGATCGGCGGTCACCTCGTAGCCGGAGTCACGCAGCACCTTGGCCGCAATCGCCTCGCGCAGCTCGGGCAAGCCGGCGGTGGGCGTGTACTTGTAGTTGCGCGGGTCGTTGCACGCCTTGACGGCGGCATCCACGACATCCGCGGGAGTCGGGAAATCAGGTTCTCCCGCGCCGAAGCCAATCACGTCGACGCCGGCGGCCTTCATCGCCTTCGCCTTAGAATCGACGGCAAGAGTCGCACTCGGCGCCACATTGTTGATACGGTCGGAAAAAGTCTGCCAGTCAGCCATAGTCATGCCATCCATGCTAAACCCAGAGCACGAAAAAACAACAGACCCCGACTACGCCCGGCACGGCGGCTCTCGTTGCGCGACGAATCAGACCAGCACGAGATTGTCGCGGTGCACCACGGGGTGAGCGAACTCGTCGCCCAGGAACCGCCTGAGCTGCGCGGTGTTGCGGCCGAGCATCTGCGGGATCTCCTCGGAGTCGAAGCCCGCGAGCCCGCGAGCCAGATGCGTGCCCGCCTCGTCATCAATCCACACTGGGTCGCCGGCGGAGAATTCGCCGTGAACCTCCACGACGCCGGCGGCGAGCAGACTCGCGTGCCCGCCTCGAACCGCCTTGGCCGCACCGGCATCCGCCACCAAGGCTCCACGCGGGTCGGACGCGAAGCCGATCCACAGCCGACGCGATGAACCGCGGTGCTTCACCGGCGCGAACACCGTGCCGACCGGATCGCCCATCAGCGCCGGGCCGGTGTTCGTCGCGCTCGTCAGCACGGCGGGAATGCCCGACACGGCCGCTACGCGGGCGGCATCCAGTTTGGTGACCATGCCACCCGTGCCGACCCCGGACGACGAACCGGCGACCTGCACGTCGCCGATCGTGTCGATCACATTCGGCACAAAGCCGATGCGGCGGGCGCCCGGCGTGCTCGGCGGAGCTGTATACAGGCCGTCCACATCCGTGAGCAGCACCAGCGCATCGGCCCGGACGAGGTTTGCCACCAGTGCCGAAAGCCGGTCGTTGTCGCCGAAACGGATCTCGTTGCTCGCCAGCGAATCGTTCTCGTTGACGATCGGCACCACGCCGAGTTCCAGCAGACGGTTCAGCGTGCGCTGCACGTTTCGGTACTGGACCGCGCGGATCGTGTCTTCGGCAGTGATCAGAATCTGGCCGACCCGAACGCCGAAACGACCGAACGCGGCCTCATACTGCGCCATCAGCAGCCCCTGGCCGACCGCGGCGACGGCCTGCTGCGTCGCCACGTCACTCGGACGGCTCTCGAAGCCGAGCGGGCCGAAACCCGCGGCGATGGCGCCCGACGACACCAGCACCACGCGGGCGCCCTGCGCCGAGGCGGCGGACAGCGCGGCCACCAGGGAGTTCAGCTTCTTGACATCCAGATGCCCGGACGGCTGCGTCAACGAGCTCGAACCGACTTTGACGACCATGGTCCGTGCGCCTGCGATGGCGCGGCGCACATCCGATTCAGTGACGGACAACACGCACTCCCTTCCCGATCACGTATATCTTGAATCATCACAGACGCCGGTGTCATAGGACGCCGCCGTTCCACGCTGCGGCCGCCGCGCTGGTGGAACCGCAGACGAATGTGCCAGCCATCCTCAGTCGCTCCGCGCCAGCCCCCCCCGCTGGCGGAGCTGGCAGCGAAGCTGACTGGGGGTGGTCAGGTGTCAGGCCAGACCGCCGTCATTCTCGTCGCCGTCCTCGCCGCGACCGAACAGGCTCTGCTCGTCGTGACGGTCGTCGTCGACGCTCGGATCGGCCCAGTGACCGGCCTGACGTTCGGCCATCATGGCCTCGCGCACCGCGGCCTTGGCGTCCATCATCTCGTGGTACTGACGACGACGCTCCGCATTGGTACGGCGACGGCCGCCCGGCTCCTGATCCTCAAGACGCAGATCGCGGCCGCGAGCACCCAGCTGAGCGCCGTCAAGCATCTCCGCGCCGGCGGCGATGGTCGGATCCCAATCAAACGACACGGCACGCTGCCCCTTGCCGATACGCACCTCGTCACCCGGCTTCGCTCCCAGCCGGCGCAGCTCGTCCTCGACGCCAAGCTTGGCGAGTCGGTCGGCCAGATAGCCGACGGCCTCGTCATTGTCGAAATTGGTCTGCACCACCCAACGTTCGGGCTTCACGCCGGTCACCTCGTACCAGAAACCGCCATCGCCCTCCTTGCGGGCCACGGCGAAATCGGCAGTGCCGTTCGCAGCCGCACGGCGACGATTCGACCGGTTCTCCAACGGATTGATGACGACGCGCGCCTCCTCCTCGGCCTGCTCGCGGCTGGCGACCTCCTGCCGCATGTCGGCGACCATGGCCGCCAGCGCAAAGTTCAGCTCCTTCAGCCCCTCATGAGAAGCCGTGGAGATCTCGAACACCTTCAATCCCATACGTTCGAAGTCCGGGCGCACGAAATCGGCGAGCTCCTTGGCCTCCGGCACATCCACCTTGTTGAGCACGATGATGCGCGGGCGTTCCGGAATCGGGATGGCGCCCAGCGGCAGTTCCAGCTTGTCGGCGTATTCGGCGAGCTCATGCTCCAGCGCATGGTAGTCGGAAACCGGGTCGCGGCCAGGCTCCAGCGTCGCGCAGTCGATGACGTGGGCGATGATCTCCGTGCGCTCGATGTGGCGCAGGAACTCCAGTCCCAGACCCTTGCCCTGCGATGCGCCGGGAATCAGGCCGGGCACGTCGGCGATGGTATAGCGGTGGTCGCCTGCGACGACGACACCCAGGTTAGGCACCAGCGTGGTGAACGGGTAGTCGGCGATCTTCGGCTTGGCGGCGCTCATCGCGGCGATCAGGCTCGACTTGCCGGCCGACGGGAAGCCCACTAGCGCTACATCGGCGATGGATTTGAGCTCCAGGATCACGTCACGTTCCTCGCCCGGTTCGCCCAGCAGAGCGAAACCCGGAGCGCGGCGGGTCTTGTTGGCCAGCGCCGCGTTGCCCAGACCGCCCGCGCCGCCCGCAGCCGCGACGAACTTGTCGCCGTTATGGCGCAGATCAGCCAGCTGCTCGCCCGGACGCTTGGGACGGCCTTGAGCGCCGACCGCGGCGAAGATCACAGTGCCGAGCGGCACCGGCAGGATCAGGTCGGCGCCCTTGGAGCCGTCCTTGACGTCGCCCAGACCCATCGTGCCGTCGCCGGCGTTGCGATGCGGCATGAACCGGTAGTCCAGCAGGCTGGTGGCGTTCGTGTCGGCCACGAACACCACGGAACCACCGTTGCCGCCGTTGCCGCCGTTCGGGCCTGCCAACGGCTTGTACTTCTCGCGCCTGATGCCGGCGGATCCATTGCCGCCGTCGCCGCCCTTGACATGAACGGTCACTCTATCCACAAAATCACTCATAACGC
>OLQG01000261.1_pt1 | contig 45773 bp, 37 predicted proteins | sample 1672221 | NCBI WGS metagenome assembly OLQG01 (sample SAMEA3136660, study PRJEB25190) | human gut metagenome | biome: human gut; feature: human-associated habitat; material: faeces | place: Austria | collected 2013
GGCTTAGCCCTCCTTTCCAGTGGATTCTCTTTCGAGTTTCTATGTAATCAGAGGGGCACAGGTGTCCGTTTCACTTCGGTCGTTGCAAAACGAGTGTCATTGGCACTCTGCAACCCTCTGTTGAAGGACTAACCGCCTACCGTTATGGCAGCACCCAAATAGATTGTATCATTTTACAAATGAAAATGCAATAAATAATGTGAGTATTATAAATAGAATATGTAAACTAATAGAAAAGATAGCTTGACTCGGTTATAATAAAGAAAAAGTATCGAAACAGGAAAAGGGAACACAAAAGGATTTGATATCGTTTACCCCGTTCTACAGTTATTCATTATCTTCCTCATCTTCAATAGAATAATCATTCAGTTCTGGAAAATCAAGAAATTCACTCAATGTCATTCCAAATACATTTGCAATCTTATGGAGGGTACGTACCTTAGGATTTTTGCTGGTACCACGAAGAATATTGTCAACGGTGGATTGTTTTAATCCTGCCAGCGTAGCAAGTTTATTTATAGTAATTTTTCGCTTTTTACATAATTCACGGATGCGTAATGCATAGATTTCAGAATAAGTCATATGGATGCTCCATTTCTTATTATTACCTTTGTAAAGTTAGAATCATCATAACAGAAGGCAAAATTAGACTTACCTTTGCATAGTTGACTTTAGAAAGAAAAAAGAATAAAATTGCCATACTACCTTTACAAAGGTAATATAGATGTACAAATGTCTACTGTATTATGAAAAAAAGGATAATACAGGAGGAAAGCAATGGAACAATATGCGTATATTCGAGTATCTACGAAGGAGCAGAATGTAGAGCGACAAATCTTTGCATTGGAGCCGTATCATATTCCAAAGAAAAATATTTATTGTGATTATCAGTCGGGGAAAGATTTTGAGCGTCCGGCGTATCAGAAATTGCTGAAAAAGCTAAAAGCCGGAGATTTGATGATCGTCAAAAGCATTGATCGTCTGGGGAGAAATTATAGTGACATTCTGATTCAGTGGCAATACATAACAAAAGAAATCAAGGCAGATATTTTAGTACTGGATATGGAATTGCTTGATACAAGAAAAAAGTCGGGTAATTTGACCGGAACATTAATCTCAGATTTGGTACTGCAAATTTTTGCTTATGTTGCCCAGACAGAAAGAGAATTTATTTCCCAAAGGCAAATGGAAGGAATCGAAGCAGCGAAACGCAAAGGTAAAAAATTCGGCAGACCGGAAAAAGAAATGCCGGAAGAATTTGAAGAAATTTGCAGGAGGTGTGAACAGGGAGAATTATCTACACGGCAGGCAGCAGAATTGTTGGGAGTCAGTCATACAACCTTTTACAGGAGATATAGAAAAATAATAGATAAAACTGTGTCGAAAGGTAGACGTTTCGGTACATCTGAGTAGTGGCATGAAATGACAGTAAAAATACTGCTTTTCATGCTTTTCTTGTGCTTTTTCTCCTATATTTGATTGTATCATATATGTTTCTTAACGTCTGAATTATGAAACGGAGGAGAAGGAATGAAGAATCAAACATCAAGAATAAATTTGAAAAGTATTTTACGAGCGGTTACAATTTTTTTGTTATGCTTAATTAGTATATTACAAATTTGTGTGAATGTAAAAGCTTCAAGTACATTAAGTAGTATTATAGGAAATAGAGATTGGAAATGGCCGGTACCGAGTTCAAAAAATATATCCTCGTGTTTTCCGAATAATTGTGGACATGGTTCAGTTCATCATGCATTAGATATATCTGGCAGTTATGGAAGTCCTATTTATGCGACATATGAGGGGACGGTTTTGCTTGCAGCAAGTCCTTGTAATAAAAATTTTGGCAAATCAAATGGCATTTGTACTTGCGGAAAAGGTTCATCTTGTTTGGGAAATTATGTATATATTTTACATAATTATAAAGGAATGCAATTTGTAAGTAGATATGGTCATATGCAAAAAGTAAATGTGAGTACAGGACAAACTGTTACTAAAAATACGATTATAGGTGAGGTAGGATCTACAGGTGCTTCAACGGGTCCTCACTTAGACTATACTATTTGGCAGGGGAATAGTGTATCAAAACCATCAGCTTCAAGTAGTCAATGGATAGATCCTTTTTTGAATCAATTTCTTGAAAAAGTTGATAATTTGACTAGTGAAGGTTGTAATGATGGGTATGTTAATGAAGTAAATAAGTTGTATTCAAACTTAGATCCATTAACGATTAGTAATGTTAAAGTTTTAAATATTACTTCAGATTCGTATACAGTTTCTTGCAATATAACTGGAAATGTTACAAGAGCTTTATTTCCAACATGGCCATCAGCAGATGATAGTGGAAATCCCATATGGCACGAGGGTACAATTAGTGGTAATACAGCGAGTTGCGTAATCAAGAAAAGTGATCATGGAAATAAAAGCGGTGACTATATTACTCATATATACATTTATGATTCTGCTGGAAATTCAACTGCAGGGGCAGCACCTTTAGTTGTAATGGGGGATACTCAGGCACCCGTAATTAGTGATATTAGAATATCAGAAATTAAAATGGATTCATACACGATTGTTTGTAAAGTATATGATAATGGAGGAGTAACTTCGGTTAAGTTTCCAACATGGCCGTCTGCGGATGATAGTGGAGAACCTATATGGCATGAGGGAACGATTAATGGAGATACAGCAAGTTGTGTAATTAAAAAAAGCGATCATGGAAATAAAACAGGCACTTATATTTCTCATATATATGCTTACGATGCAGTTGGAAATAGTTCAGCAGCTGCGGCACCAGCAGTAGAATTAGGTAAGAAACATCAACATGATTATGAAGTGAGTATTAAAAAACCAGCAACCTGTACAGAATCAGGTATTATGCTTTACACCTGTAAGGATAATGATGACAGTTATGAAGAAGAAATCCCAGCAACCGGACATCAGCATACAGAATTACGAAATGTGAGTGAAGCAACTTGTGCCCAGGAAGGTTACACGGGAGATACTTACTGTAAAGATTGTGGTATAAAACTTTCTTCCGGAACAGTGATTCCGAAAACAGGTCACACCTGGGATGCAGGAAAGATAATGAAGGCAGCAACGGATACAGAATCTGGAATAAAAACTTACACCTGCACAAAATGTAACACAACAAGAACCGAAGAAATTCCGGCGACAGGTGAACATCCAAACATAGAAATTCGCGGTGCGAAATCTGCGACGTGTTTGGAGGAAGGTTACACCGGGGATACTTACTGTAAAGATTGTGGTATAAAACTTTCTTCCGGAACAGTGATTCCATCTACCGGTCACGGAACGAAGATTACGAAGTTTGTAAAAGAAGCGACTTATACCCAGGAAGGTTACACAGGAGATATTTATTGTCAGGACTGCGGTGTATTACTGGAGGAAGGCAGAGTTTTAGCAAAGCTGGAACAGCCAAAGCAAAAAGCCATACCGGGAGAAGTGATCAATGACAAAGCGTCAAACGGTGTTTATAAAGTGCTTGCAGATGGACGCAGTGTTGTGTTTGTAAAACAAATTGTTCAGAGCAAAGCGGTAAAAATTCCGGATACTATTTCGATAAATGGTACGGTTTATGCAGTGACCGGCATTTCGGCAAATGCTTTCAAAAACAATCAGTTGCTGAAAACAGCAGTGATCGGCAGCAATGTCAGAAAGATTGGAAAACAGGCTTTCTATAATTGTAAAAGTCTCAAAACAATCACCATCAGAACAAGTATGCTGACGAAGAAAAATGTCGGTGCGAAAGCTTTTAAGGGTACATACAAAAAGATCAAAGTAAAAGTACCGGCAAAACAATTCAAAACATATAAAAAGTTCTTCAAATCAAAAGGAATGAGTAAAAAAGCAATTTATAAAAAGTAAAGAACAGATCGTAATTATATAAGAGATGTCTTGAACCGAATGGAGATAAATGCTAGTATATCTACAAAGCATTTTCATGGCGTTCAGGACATTTTTTATTTTAGTCGGAGTGATAATCCGGCTAAGATAAACGCTCCGCGAGTATGCACAGCGATTCTGTCAGGAAAATGCAGTAACACAGGAGGAGATTATGCTATTAAGAGAACATCTGGAAGAACTTACAAAAGAAGAATTGCTTAATTGGGCCAGGAGTTTTGAACTGAAGAATTGTTCACGTCTCCGGAAGGCTATGTTGATAGATAAGCTTCTGGAATATTTTTGTACGGAAGAAGTGCTTCGAGAAAGGATGGTATGTCTGACAAAAGATCAGATGAATCTTCTGCGCAGAGCCTGTCAGACACCACAGGATCTTTCGATAAAGGATATCGTGAATGGAATACAGTTATATCGTTATTGGCTTGGAGGTTTTGAGGATCCGTCAGATAAGTTTTGTGTGTTTGAAGAAATCAAAGAGACTTTTCGAAAGATTGATGATGAAGCATTTAAAGCGGAGCAGTTTAAAAAGGGATGGCTGATGGAATGTGTGCAGTTTTTTGCAAATTATTATGGAATTGCACCGGTGGAGATTCTATATGAATTATATCGTTTGAGGGTTAAACGCAGCAGTATAGAAGAAATGACAGATTTGTTAGAGGAAATGCCGATTGATCTTGTGGAATGCTGTATTTTTCCTATGGAACAGATGGGATTTGATCACTGGCCAAAAACAGATCCACTCTATTCTGCCATCGGATTGGTTGTATATTTTCCAATTATGGATGATAATGAGCTTTCCTATCTTCACGATCAGCAAATGGACAAACCATTTTATATCCCTTCGGCAGGGCAGATAGAAGAAATTTCCAGGCTGGGGTATGAAGAAAGTTCTCTGGCTTATAGAGAACTGAAATCTTTCCTTATAAAGAAAATGAAGATGACCTATGAAAAAGCCATAGCATGGTGTGTCAAGATATGGGCGAACAGTTATGATAGAAATGTTCCGGCAGCTATGATAAATGAAACGTCAGAATCAGGTGTGAAATTTGAAAATGAAAGGCAAGTGGCTGAAGTGATTGGTTTGGTTCTGAATGCACATAACAATACACGAATGATAGAAAACAGAGGATATACTCCGAATGAACTAGGGAAAAGTTACTGGAAAAACAAATAGTCAGCAAACAAAAAACTTCTCGGAGTGCTTGAAACAAGAAAAAGGGAAGAACAGAAATAGGAAGGAAGCAAAAAATGGGGAAAGAAAACAAAAATGTAAAAGCAAAGGGAAACGCGATCGCTTTACTGCCAATCGGCGTATTTCTTGTGCTGTATCTGGGGCTCGGTATTTTATTTGAGTATGTGATGAAAATACCGATGGGATTTTACAATGTACCGATCGTAGTTGCTTTTCTGGCGGCAATCCTGGTTGCCTGTCTGCAGAACCGGGCAGTTAATTTTGAACAGAAACTGGAGATCATGGCCAGGGGTCTGGGTGATAAAAATATCATTACGATGCTGCTGATCTTTCTGGCTGCTGGTTCCTTTGTCGGAGTCGTAGGAAGAAGCAGTGCGGAGAGTGTGGCATATTGTATGCTGTCGCTGATTCCGGCTAGATATTCGGTTGCGGTCTTGTTTGTGGTAGCCTGTTTTGTTTCCGTGGCAATGGGAACGTCGGTTGGAACGATCACGCTGCTGGTGCCGATTGCATCGGCTGTTTCCGGAGCGTCAGGGTTTGATCTGGCATTCTGTGTGGCATCGGTTATGGGAGGGGCGATGTTTGGTGATAATCTTTCTTTTATTTCCGATACAACGATCGCAGCCTGCAACGGGCAGGGATGTGAGATGAAGGACAAGTTCCGGGAAAATTTCCGGATTGCATTTCCGGCAGCAGTCGCAACGCTGATTTTCATCCTGATTCTGTCATTTCAGACAGAAGTACAGGGGCAGGTCAGCCAGTCTTATCATCTGGTTCAGGTGATTCCGTATGTGCTGGTGCTGATTGGGGGAATGATCGGCATCAACGTTTTTGTGGTGCTTCTGATCGGGATTGTCTCCGGGGCATTTATCATGCTGCTCGGAGGACATATCGCATCGGTCGAGCTTCTTGCAAATATGGGAACCGGCGTTTCAGGAATGTTTGAGACTTGTATGGTTGCGATTCTGGTGGCGGCAATGTGTGCCCTGATCCGCGAATACGGCGGTTTTGATGCCATGCTTGGCTGGATTCATCGGATTTTTCGAGGGAAACGCGGCGGTCAGCTTGGTATGGGACTTCTGGTCGGCACGATGGACATTGCGACGGCAAACAACACAGTGGCGATCGTTATGGCAAATCCGATCGCAAAAGAAATGGCACAGGAGTACGGCATTACACCAAGAAAAGCAGCCTCGATCCTGGATACGTTTTCCTGTATTTTTCAGGGCATTATCCCGTATGGAGCACAGATGCTGGTGGCGATTTCAGCGGTCAACGAGCTTGGCGGAGAACTTTCTGCTTTTCAGATCATGCCGAAACTGTTTTATCCGATGCTGCTGCTTGTCAGTTCCGTGATCACAATTCTAAGGAAAAAGTAAAAAATCTCTTGTGATGCAATCTGTCTTATGATACGATACTTATAGTTTAGAATAAATGATGCCTTGGAATGCATCCTATGGAATCTGACATCACATCATAATAAATAAAAGAGGACAGCAGACATCATGAGAATAAATGAGACTTTGAAAAAGCCGATGTTGGAGGCGAAATATCTGAATGTAGATAATACGGACAGATACCGCCCGATCATCCGGCTTTTTTATTTGAATTATGAAAAGCTGAAATACTGGATCTATCAGGAAGAGGTTTATGAGGAATTAAAGGAAGATCCATATTTTCAGGATTATACGCCGGAGCAGTGCCAGCAGGATCTTACGGCACTGACCGTCTGGGGGAATCTGATCACCACGCAGGATACCAGAAGAGTGACCACGATTGAAGAATTCAAAAATAAAAAATTTCGCTATCAGTTATCGAAAGCAACGGTAGAGATTGAGCGAATGGTGATCCGGGTAGAAAATCTGTTTATCGAAAGTTCTTCCCTGGAGCCAACACTTCTGGAGCGGATCCGTATGAATCTGGAAAAAATTCCGCAAATGCAAACGGAAGAACCGGAAAAGATCTACAGTTGGTGGAATGATCTGGGCAGCGATTTCATCCGCCTGAATCAGAATTATCAGGATTATATGCGTGAGCTGAACAGTGTGAAAGCGGAGCAGATGATGAAAACGCAGGAATTTCTGATTTTTAAAGACCGTCTGATTGAATATCTGCGAAGTTTTGTAAGAAGTTTGCAGGTCAATGCGGCGGCAATCGAACAGTATCTGAAAAATACAGAGGAAGATCAGATAGCTGTTATACTGGAAAAGGAAGCAGAATACGAAACCTCGATTCCGCAGATCGATATAGAACTGACAAAAGAAATGATTCTGGATAAGGTGATGGGACGCTGGCAGAGCCTGAAAGAATGGTTTACTTCTGCGGATGGTCAGCAGTCGGAAGTTGCGCGTGTTTTTGATACGACAAATGAGATCATAAGAAAGATCACGAGATATGCGGCAAGGATCAGCGAACTGAGCAACAGCGGTTCTAATAGACGGGAGGAATATTATAAGCTGGCGGTGATGTTCTCAAAATGTGAAGACATTTATGAGGCACACAGGCTTGCCGCGTCTGTTTTCGGTATGGAAAAACCACTGCATCTGAAGGGGCTTTCCGGGCGAAAGACGGAGAGTATCAACAGCGGTGTTTTTGAAGAAGATCCGCATGTGGTAACGGTGCTTCCGCGTATAAGAACCTACAAAGAGAAGGCAAAACGAAGCGGCATTGTAGACCGCAGCAAAGAAAAAGAAGCGATACGTCTGGAGATGATCCGCAGACAGGAGGAAGAGCAGAAACTGCTTCGCAGTTATATTAAGGATGGAAAAATCTCGTTTGCAGAACTGCCGGAGATCGAGCCGCATGTAAGAGACGTTTTTCTGCTGTGGCTTTCAAAGGCACTGGAGAATAAGCATTTTCGGGGAAAAACAGAGAGCGGTGAAATTTACTATATCGAAAATGCAGATACGAAAGAAATCTGCATGCTGCATGCGAAAGACGGGATTTTACAGATGCCGGCATATACGATCCGGTTTGAGGAAAAAGAATGAATGCGTTAGAAATATTACTGGGAAGAAGATGGATTTTAAAAAGCAGGGACCGGGAGCTTTATTATCGGATGAAAGAGGAAGCACCGAAGATTAAAAAGTTTTTGATGGAAAAGCTCGGTTATCATATCGTCGTGAATCCTTATCTGATCAAAGTAGAAAAAATGCCGGCAAAGCCGGAGAATTGGATGGGAATCCTGGAATTTACCGATAAAATCGAGTATGTATTTTTTTGTATGGTTCTGATGTTTCTCGAGGAAAAAGAGGCGATGGAGCAGTTTGTATTATCAGAACTGACAGAATATATACAAGGACAGTATCAGGAAGAGCAGATTGACTGGACGGTTTATCAATACCGCAGACATCTGATCAAAGTGCTGAAATATTGTGTGAATGTCGGCATTCTTGATGTGGATGACGGAAGTGAAGAGAGCTTTGCAAAAGACGGAAGCAATGAGGTACTCTACGAAAATACCGGGGCATCCCGCTATTTTATGCGGAATTTTACGCAGGATATCATGGGGTATACGAAGCCGGAGGATTTTGAAAAGGAAGAGTGGATCGATGTCAATGAAGACCGCGGGATCGTACGGAGACAGAGAGTTTACCGGCAGCTTCTTATGACGATGGGAATGTATAAAAATGAGCAGAATGAAGAAGATTTTGCCTATATTCGAAATCAGAGAAATATGGTTCAGGGTGAACTGGAAGAATATCTGGACTGTGAACTGCATGTGCACCGCACCAGTGCCTTTCTGATACTTTCCGAGGACTGCCGCATGGGGCGGTGTTTCCCGGAAGAAAATACGCTGTCGGATGTGGTGCTTCTTGTGAACGGACTGATCTGTGAGAAGATAGAAGAAGGAGCGATCGTGCCGGCAGTGGATGAGAGCATCTGGATTCCGCGTGAAATGTTTGCCGGGATTCTGGAGTCCTGCAAAGAACTTTATGGAAAAGGATTTATCAAGACTTATCGTGAAATGACAACAGGAGAATTTTGCGAGAATGTGAAGAATTATATGCTGGAACTGGGACTGATCCGGGAAGAAAAAGATATCTGGCTCAGTCCGGCAATCGGAAAAGTGATTGGAAAGTATCCAGAAGAATTTCTGGAAAATGGAGGCAGTGATGAACAGTAAATGGCAGATACACAGAGTAGGATTGATTGATTTCTGGTACTATGATGAAGAAGAGTTTTATTTTCTGGATGGAAGGATGCTGCTTCGCGGAGCGAACGGTTCCGGAAAATCCGTAACGATGCAGAGCTTTATCCCATTACTTCTGGATGGAAATATGCGTCCGGAGCGTCTGGATCCGTTTGGATCAAAAGCTAGAAAAATGGAGAATTATCTTCTCGAAGAAGGGGACGGACGGGATGAGCGGACCGGCTATCTCTATATGGAACTCAAACGAAAAGAGAGTGAAGAATACGTAACACTGGGGATCGGTATGCGTGCCAGAAGAAATAAAAAAATGGATTCCTGGTATTTCTGTATCACAGATGGCAGACGGGTTGGCAAGGATATTTATCTTTATAAAGAAGAAAAAAGCAAGATCACCTGCACGATGCGGGAGCTGAGAAACCGTATCGGAGAAGGCGGAAAAGTGATGGAAACACAGAGTGAATATGCTCAGTGTGTGAACAAACTTCTGTTTGGATTTGAGACACAGGAAGAATATAAAGAGCTGTTAAATCTTCTGATCCAGCTTCGAACACCAAAACTGTCAAAAGATTTCAAACCAACGGTGATCAATGAGATTTTAAGCAGTTCTCTTCAGACTTTGTCGGAGGATGATCTTCGCCCGATGTCAGAAGCCATCGAAAATATGGACGGCATGAAAACAAGTCTGGATACATTAAAGGAGAGTATTTCTGCAATCAGGCAGATTGAGAAAGTATACGATCAGTATAATGAGATCGTCCTGTACGACAAAGCACTTCTGTATACAAAAGCCGAAAAAGACTGTCGGCAGGTGAAAGAAAAAATGCTTCAGATTGAAGAAAATCTTGCTGCAAATGATGCTGCACATCAGCAGGAAAAAGAACGTTATGAAAGTCTTGCGAGAGAAGAAAAAGTACTTCAGGAAGAGCGGGCATCTCTGGCAGATAATGATGCGGCAAAATTAAAAGAGCAGGAAATGAAAGTAAGCCGTGAGATTATTGAACTGAAAAAAGTCATTTCAGACAAACGGCAGCAGGAGCAGGTAAAAAATGAGAAACGGCTGGATACGGAAGAAGTTCTGAAAAAGCAGGAAGAAAAGAAAGAGGAAAAATGGTCTGAGATCGAAGAATATCTGGAGGAAATGGAAGCCGATATGGAGGGGGTTCCATTTGATGATTTTGCTTTTCTAAAGGAAGAACTGCTGGAAAAAAGGGAAGAAGAATATTCTTTTGATGCACACCGCAAACTGCTGAAAGATTATACGGAGAAAGTAGAATGTGGAAAGAGTCTGCTTCAGGAAGAAAAGGCAGTTCAAGAGCGTTACAGCAGTTTCCTTCAGGAGCTGGATGAATATCAGAATGAAAGAAACAAGGCAGAGCGTGAACTTTTGCAGTACGAAAATCAGCTGCACGAGATCCGCCAGGAACTGATCGAGCAGATCTGTAAATGGAATCAGCAAAATGAAGAATTGCATCCGGATGCGGAAGCATTGCAGGAGATGGCAAGAAGAATCGAAAGTTATCATTCTGACAGCGATTACTGGGCAATCCGAAATCTGAGCAAAAGAGCGTATGATGAGCGAAGGGAAGCCTTATCAGCAGAAAAAACACAGAGAAACTGGAAACTTGGAGAACTGCAAAAAGAATACGATGCGATCAGCAAAGAGTTAAAACAGTGGCAGGATCAGAAAGAACCGGAGCCGGAAAAAGATGCGGCAGTCATAAAAAACAGAAAACGTCTTGATGAAATGCAGATCCCATACGTGCCGTTTTATAAAATTGTTGATTTTGACCGGAAACTTGACAGAGAAAAGTCCGCCAGACTGGAAGAAGCACTTCTGAACATGGGAATCCTGGATGCACTGATCATTGCACCGCAATATCGGGATCAGGTACTTCAAACAGAAGAAGGATGCTGCGACCGCTATTTATTTACCGATGCAGAATACGCTAAAAACAATCTTATGGAATGGCTGGATATCGACAATCCGGATAATGATATGTTCTTATACCAGAATGTATCGAGTGTTTTGTCAGCAATCAGTGCAGGGAAATCCGATCAGGCAGCAACCTGGATTGATGAGAATGGAAATTACAGGATTGGAGTCCTGGAAGGCACGGTAACAAAACAGTACACACCTTGCTTTATCGGCCTGGCAACAAGAGAACAGTATCGTCTGGATAAAATTACAGAGTTACAGCAGCTTGCAGAAGAAAAGCGAAAAGAGATTGAAACAGAAAAAGAGAAGATTGCAGAAATCCAGGGCAGACTGAAAAAACTGGAAGAAGAGTGGAATGCATTTCCAAAAGACCATGATCTGAAAATTGCGGCAAAAGATTATGAAAATCAGGAAGAGAAACTGAAAACTCTGAATGAAAAAATACAGCAGCAGAAACAGCGTGTTGAGGCAGAGAGAAAGAAACTGGATGAAGTACGCCTGAGAGTACAGGAGACCTGCCAGAAATGCTATCTGAAAGCAAGACTGGATTTATTTGAGGAAGTGCAGGGAGCCCTGAAAGAATATACGGAATGTCTGAGTAATCTGCAGATCTGCCACAAAGACTATATCAATACGCTGCAATATAAAAAGAGTCAGGAGCTTTATCTGGAAGAGATCGAGCAGGATCTGGATGACATCCGCTATGAACTTGGCAGGAGTATCACGCAGCAGAAACAAAAAGAAGCAGAACTTACTGCTGTTGGCGAGCAGCTAAAGCTCACAGATTACGAGAAGATCAAAGAAAGGCTTGATTACTGTATTGAGCGTTTAAGTATTCTGCCGCAGGAAAAAGAAGCTTCCGCAAGGAAGAGGGGCGAGCTGGAGAGTGAGTACAAAACACTGGAAGAAAAGAGAGCAGAAAATCAGAAAACAGCCGAAAAACTCCAGAATAAAAAAGAATGGCTTGCAAAGGCCTTCGAGCAGGAATATATGCTGGGTTATGTGATGGATCTTTCCACATTGGAGAAAGTGACCGAAAAAGAAGCGGCAAAAGTATGCAGTCAGTTTGCAGGAAAATTCGGCAGTGACAAACAAAGTGATCTCCTTGGAAAGCTTCAGGCAGAATACCATAAAAACAGAGGTTATCTGCTGGAATATCAAATGACATTAAAGACACTGTTTCAGGAGCTGGATGATCAGACTTCGTTCCTGGAAATGGGCATGAAACGTATCGATATTTCTGCAAAATACCATGGAACGGCTGTGAAGTTCAAAGAACTGATTTCCATACTGGAGGAAAACGAAAGAATCCAGAGCCAGCTCATCCGCGATAAAGATAAAGAACTTTTTGAGGATATTCTGGCAAATACAGTCGGTAAAAAGATCCGTGCAAGAATCCAGGCAAGCAAACGCTGGGTGGAAAAGATGAATGACCTGATGGAATCCATGAAAACATCAAGCGGACTGAAACTGAGCCTTCGCTGGAAAAATAAACGGGCAGATAAGGAAGAACAACTGGATACAAAAGCACTGGTCGATCTGCTTCAGAAAGATGCCGAGATCATGCGGCCGGAAGAGATCGAACAGTTATCCGGACATTTCCGTTCCAAGATCGCAGAGGCAAGAAAAGAAGCAGATGAGACGGCAAATATGCAGTCTTTCCATGCGATCATGCGGGAAGTGCTGGATTACCGCAAATGGTTTGAATTTCAACTGGAATGTCAGAAGACCGGAGAGAAAAAGAGAGAACTGACAGACAGGGTATTTTTCACCTTCAGCGGCGGTGAGAAAGCGATGGCGATGTATGTTCCGCTTTTCTCAGCCGTTGTTGCAAAATATGCAGGAGCAAGATCGGATGCTCCAAGACTGATTTCTCTTGATGAGGCCTTTGCCGGGGTGGATGAGATGAACATCCGTGATATGTTCCGTCTGATGGTAGAATTTGATTTTAACTTTATGATCAATTCTCAGATTCTGTGGGGTGATTACGAGACGGTTCCGGCACTTGCTATTTATCAGCTTGTGCGGCCGGAAAACGCAAAATTTGTGACTGTCATCCGCTATACCTGGAATGGAAACGTAAAACAGATGATAACAAAAAAAGACGTAAACGAGATTGGGGAAAGCCAGGGATAAAGAAAGCTGCAAAAGAAAGGAACGTATATGGAGAGCAGAAAAAGAGAGTGCAAAACATATTTTCAGGAACGCTCTGTATATCAAAAGCTGTTTGTAAAAGTACAGGAAAAATATGCCGGGATCGGGCATTTCGGTGGAACCTTTCTTCTGAATGATCTCACCAGGGAAGAAAAAGAGCAGTTGGGCGGTTTCTTTCAGAAAGACTTTTCCAGTCAGAAAAGTGTGCGGATCACAGCAAAACAAATGGAAAAAGCACTGCAAAACAGTCGTTTCTGTGACTTTACCTGGAAAGAAATCTTAGAACTGTGTCTGGAAAAACCACTGCTTATAAAGAAAGAAGAAAAACAAAAAGAAGAACAGCAAAGAGAAGCCTGGTTTCAAAATATTCAGCTTCGATTGAAAAATCCGGATTTCCAAAGCTGGATCTTTGAAGTGCTGCAAAACAAAAAAGAAAGTTATCTTTTTCTTTTGCAGCAGTATAAAGAAAACAAAAAAGAACTGGAAGATCTTCTGCAAAAAACAGATCAGGCAGCCGAAACACTGGAAGCAGCCGAAAAAAGAGAACTGCTTGCTGTTTTTGCTGCAAAAGTTACAGGTAATCCCCACTATTTTGATGAAGGAGAACCGGCAGAAAAGTGCCTCTCTTCCTACCTGAAATGGAAGCTGAAAAAAGAGCGACGCGACGGACTTTCCAATGCCGAATATAAAAACAGAATCTATTTTGAAGCCGGGATTTTAAAAGATGAACTTTCCAACGATGTTTTAACGTACGGACTTCATGCATGGAAGGAAAACGGAGAAATCCACCCCGGAATCGAAGGATTTTTCAAGTGCAGGGAGCCATTGAAACTGACTTTGAAAACTCTGGGCGGGATTGGGAAAATCACAGGAAAACCGGAGATATATATGGTTGAAAATCCGGCCGTTTTCTCAAGACTTGTGGAAAAGTATCCGGATCGAACCATTTTGTGTGGAAACGGACAGCCGAAACTTTCCGTATTTGTGCTTTTAGATAAAGTGACAGAAGACAGTACTATTTATTATGCGGGTGATTTTGATCCGGAAGGACTTCAGATCGCACAGAACCTCAAAAAACGCTATCAGGAACATTTCATTTTGTGGAAATATGAAGCAGAGTACTATCAAAAATATAAGTCAGAAGTGTGGCTGGATGAGAAAAGACTTCGAAAACTGAAGAAGATCGATCTGCCGGAATTACAGGAAGTAAAAGAAGCGATGCAAAGAGAAAAATATGCCGCATATCAGGAGGCAATGGTGGAAGAGTATGTATAAGCAGAAGGTAAAATAGAAGAATTGCATGACGGTTTTCAAACAAATAGAAAAATGGGATAGTATTGCTGACACCTGCAGATCAATCTGGTGGTAAACAGAAGCCGTGTCAGTATGGGCGGATGCGTGGAACAGGTAAAACATTACATCGACTTAGTAAGAAAATATCACAAATAATGGATTGAGCCTTGAAACTTCTCTGCAATCTATGATATGATTTATTCCAGTAGTGTGAAAATAAATGAAACAACAGGAGGGAAATTATGTTATCATTTTTCAAGAAAAAAGCTGCAAAATCAGAAGAAGCTGCAAATGGCAAAACTATGAAAGCATACCTGACCGGAAAAGTAATTCCGATCGAGGAAGTAAACGATGGTGTTTTCTCAGCAAAGATCATGGGTGACGGTATTGCGATCATCCCGGAAAACGAAGTTCTGACTGCTCCGGCTGACGGCGAGATTACCGTTGTTATGGACGGATCTTTCCATGCAGTAGGTATGAGACTGGACAACGGAGTAGAAGTACTGCTTCATATCGGTGTAGATACCGTAGGCATGAACGGTGAAGGTTTCAAACCATATGTAACCGTTGGCGATAAGGTAAAGACAGGTGACAACCTGATCGGATTCAGCAAATCCGCAATCGCAGCACATGGTCTGCGTGACGTGACCATGCTGATCGTTACAAACGGTGATGAATGCCCACCGGTAAAACTGATGTCCGGTATGGACGCAGTTGCAGGCGAGACCGTAGTAGCAGAAATGTAATCAGGACAGCATTACACAAAAACATAATATTAAAAAACTCCCGGCAGAGTGAAAATTCATTCTGCCGGGAGTTTTTCAGTCTTCCGCCGGAAACCCAGGGCACACTTTTTTCACAAAATCACCCCAAACTCATCACATATTTACAACATTTCAAACACAAATCGTAACTATACTGTTAGACATAAAGAACAAGAACATCAAACACCAAGGCTCCCAAAGAGGAAAACCGGATGACAAAATATAGGAGGTAGTCATTATGTCAGATATGTATAGTTACAATAACAACAGCGAAAGAAATGAAAAATATGGTGCAGAAGATTTTTATGATTATGAAACCCCAAATGAAAACGGACAGAAAAGGAACAATAGAAAACCGAACGCAAAGATGGTAAAATTTGCAAAGAGAGTCGGAGCCATCGCATTAAGTGCCGTTCTCTTCGGAGGAGTTGCTGCAGGAACTTTCCAGGGAGTAGGTTCTCTGATCGGAACTTCTGCAAAATCGGAAACACAGGCAGCGGCATCAACAAAGAGCAGTCTTCTGAAAACAACTTCAAGCACAACTTCAAAAGGTACGATGGATGTGACGGATATTGTAAAATCCGCAATGCCTTCCATCGTCTCCATCACAAGCAAATCGGTTCAGGAAGTAGAAAATTACTTCGGTATGTTCGGCGGCCGGAATTCCATCCAGCAGCAGGAAGTAGAAAGTGCCGGTTCCGGTATCATCATTGGAAAGAACGACAGCGAATTGCTGATTGCCACAAACAATCATGTTATTGATGGTGCAGAGACCGTTTCCGTATCCTTTGTAGACAATGAAACTTACGAAGCAACGATCAAAGGAACCGATTCTTCCAAAGACCTGGCAGTGGTAGCCGTTCCGCTTTCCAGCATTTCAAGCGACACGATGTCTAAAATTTCCGTGGCAGCGATCGGTGATTCTTCCAAACTGGAAGTTGGTGAACAGGTTGTAGCCATCGGCAACGCACTTGGATATGGACAGTCCGTTACAACAGGTATTGTAAGTGCTACAAACCGTACTTTGGATTCTACGGACAGCAGTGAGGCAAGTTATGACGGTATCAGCCTGATCCAGACCGATGCAGCCATCAACCCTGGCAACAGCGGCGGTGCTCTGCTGAACATGAACGGTGAAGTTGTCGGTATCAACTCAGCAAAACTGGCTTCTACAGAAGTAGAAGGCATGGGTTATGCAATTTCCATGAATGATGCGTACGATACCATCGAAGAGCTGATGAATGAGACAACAAGAACAAAAGTTACGGATGACGAAAAAGCAAGTCTTGGTATTTCAGGAACAGGTGTCAGCGAGGAAGCCGCTCAGACTTATGGTATCCCGTCCGGTGTCTTTGTTTCACAGGTAACGGAAGGCGGAGCCGCAGAGCAGGCTGGTATCACAGCAAATTCCATCATCACAGCATTTGATGGAAAAATGGTCACAGATATCAGTGAACTGAAAAGTCGTCTTGAGTATTACAAAGCAGGAGAGCAGATAGAAGTAACACTTCAGGTGCCGGACAACAATGGTTATACAGAAAAAACGGTAACAGTAACACTGGGAAAAGCGGATAGCAGCACAAGCGGCAGCCAGCAGTCTGGAGATGACAACAGTCAGAATCAGGATAACAATGGTGGTTTTAATGATACCACCGATGATTATTTCCGCTTCTCCAGCAGAGCAAAGAATTTTTCATAAACCCTGACTGAGGTCGAAATAGAAAAGATAATATGTCTTATTCATAAATACGGTATACCCTTTACAGTATGGCTTTTCAAATGCTATACTGTAGAGGGTTTTTGACTGTAAAAAAGTTTACGAAGAAACGTATACAGAGGAGTATTTATATGAAGAAAAAATTTATGGTGATCCTGATGACCGCAGCATTATCCATGACAGGCTGCAGTCTTTTCGGGCAGGATACGTATTATATAGATCAGGGAATGGAAAAGATACAAAATGGGGACTATGAGGGTGCCCTTGGCGATTTTGCCTCAGCAGAAAAAGAGGGACAGCACCTGATCGAAAGTTACCGGGGAAGTGGAATGGCCTACATGGCACTTGGCGAATATGACAAAGCGGTAGAATCCTTTGACCGGGCAGTTGACCTGACAAGTGAAAAACAAAAAGAAGTGAGGAAAGATATTTTGCTGTATAAGGCAACAGCCCTGTATCAATCCGGTGATTATGAAGGTTCTGCGAAAGTCTGTGACACGATCCAGACCTTTGGAGATACAGTAGACGCGTATTATTTACAGGGACTTTGTTATATGGAACTGGATGAAAAAGACAAGGCAAGTGTAGATTTTACAACGGCGGTAAAGCTTTCACCACAGGATTATGACCTTCTTTTGAATATTTATGAATGTTACAGCGAAAAAAATCTTTCGGCGGAAGGAGATACCTACCTTCAGCAGGCACTTGCGATCAACAGTGATGATACGGAGGATATTTACCAGAAGGCAAGAATTTATTATTTTCTGGGAGAATACGATGAAGCGAAAGCAGAACTGAATAAAATGTCTGACAGCCAGGATGCTCGTTCGATGCTGCTGCTCAGCCGTGTTTATATGAAACAGGATGATACGGCTCATGCAAGGCAGCTTTATCAGCAGTATATGGATAAATATGGTGAGACACCGGAAGCATACAATGGCATAGTGCTGTGTGATATTGCAGACGAAGATTATGACAGTGCACTTTCGAATATTGAAAAAGGTCTGGCATTAAAAGAAGAAAAAGGAAAACAGGATCTGTATTATAATGAAATTGTTGTCTATGAAAAGAAGCTGGATTTTGAGACGGCCAAGGAAAAAGCGGGAGAATATGTGAAAAATTATCCATCCGATGAAGCTGGACTTCGGGAGAACAATTTCCTGAAAACCAGGTAAAATTATGCGAAGGGAGGCAAATTTATGCAGCCATATGATATGAAAGAAATGGAAGAATGCGTCATTTTAGTCGGTGTTCAGGAGAGTTTTTCAGAGGATGTGGAGGAATCTCTGGATGAACTGGCAGAGCTTTGTGAAACAGCAGGAGCGCAGGTTGCCGGAAGGGTAATCCAGAACCGCGAGAAAATCCATCCGGGCACATATGTAGGAAAAGGAAAGATAGATGAGATTGCACTTCTGATGGAAGAACTGGATGCAACGGGGATTGTCTGCGATGATGAACTTTCCCCTGCACAGCTCAACAATCTGGAAAAAGAGCTGGACTGCAAAGTTATGGACCGTACGCTGATCATTCTGGATATTTTTGCGGCGAGAGCCAATACGAGCGAAGGAAATATCCAGGTTGAGCTTGCCCAGCTGCGTTACCGTGCAGCAAGGCTGGTAGGACTGCGAAATTCGCTCTCCAGACTTGGAGGCGGTATCGGTACGAGAGGACCAGGTGAGAAAAAGCTGGAGATGGACAGGCGACTGATCCATGCCCGCATTTCACAGCTTAAGGCAGAACTTGTCCAGGTGCAGAAGCACCGTGAGCTGATAAGGAGCAAACGAAAAAAAGACCAGATGGTGGTTGCGGCGATCGTCGGTTATACCAATGCCGGCAAGTCCACGCTGCTCAATACGCTGACGGATGCCGGTGTTCTGGAAGAAGACAAGCTTTTTGCAACACTGGATCCGACGACACGCCTGCTGGAACTGCCGGGGGGTCAGAATATTCTTCTGACAGATACAGTTGGATTTATCCGTAAGCTTCCGCATCATCTGATCGAGGCATTTAAGAGTACACTCGAAGAGGCAAAATATGCGGACATCATCATCCATGTGGTGGATGCTTCTAATCCACAGAAAGAAAAACAGATGCATGTTGTTTATGAGACATTAAAAGATCTCGGCGTGAAGGATCAGCCGATCCTGACGCTGTTCAACAAGCAGGACCGCATCGAAAATCCGGAAATTTTAAAAGACATGAAAGCAGACAAAACTTTAAAGATTTCCGCAAAAACAGGGCAGGGGCTTGATGATCTGAAGGACGAGCTTGAGAAGATATTGCGTGCCAGAAGCATCCTTTTAGAGCGTGTTTTTCCGTATGAAAAGGCTGGTCTGATCCAGATTGTACGGGCAAAAGGACAGCTTCTGGAAGAGGAGTACAGGGGCGACGGAATCTACGTAAAAGCCTTTGTTCCGGCAGAGATTTATGGCAAAGTTGCATATTAAAAAGTAAGAAATCACACAAATGAAATACTATATCTTGTATGTATTTTTGAAATACAATCCAAGATATAGTATTTTTTGCATTGACGCAATAACAATAATCTGCTAGAATAAATTCCTGACAGCATCTGCCCTGACAGATGCTGGAGACGATAATGATGCGGAAGGAGCAGATAATATATATGTTTAAAGTAGTAAAAAGAGATGGTGAAGTTGCGGACTTTGACCTTCAGAAAATAGGCAGTGCGATCGAAAAAGCATTCGATGCGACGCGCATGCAGTACAATAAAGATATTGTGGATCTGCTGAAACTGCGCGTGACCGCTGATTTTCAGAAAAAGATCAAAAATGATAAGATTGATGTGGAGAGCATTCAGGACAGCGTAGAGAATGTACTGGTACAGACCGGTTATGCAGATGTGGCAAAAGCTTATATTCTGTACCGCAAACAGAGAGAAAAGATCCGCAATATGAAATCTACGATCCTGGACTACAAAGAGATTGTGGACAGTTACGTAAAAGTAGAAGACTGGCGTGTAAAAGAAAATTCTACTGTCACGTATTCAGTAGGGGGACTGATCCTGAGCAACTCAGGAGCAGTTACGGCAAACTACTGGCTGTCTGAGATTTATGATGATGAGATCGCTCAGGCACATCGCAATGCAGATATCCATATTCATGACTTATCTATGCTGACCGGATATTGTGCAGGCTGGTCTTTAAAACAATTGATCACAGAAGGACTTGGCGGTATCGAGGGCAAGATTACCTCCGCCCCGGCAAGACATCTGTCGGTACTTTGCAACCAGATGGTCAATTTCCTTGGCATCATGCAGAATGAATGGGCAGGAGCGCAGGCATTTTCTTCGTTTGATACGTATCTGGCACCGTTTGTCAAAGTGGACAAACTCGACTATCCGGAAGTGAAGAAATGCATCGAATCCTTTGTATACGGTGTGAATACACCGAGCCGCTGGGGTACTCAGGCACCATTCTCCAATATCACGCTGGATTGGACGGTTCCATCTGACCTTGCCGAGCTTCCGGCGATCGTAGGCGGAAAGCCGCAGGATTTCTGCTATAAGGACTGTAAAAAAGAGATGGATATGATCAACCGTGCCTTTATTGAGACGATGATCGAAGGCGATGCAAACGGACGCGGATTCCAGTATCCGATCCCGACCTACTCGATCACCAAAGATTTCGACTGGTCCGATACCCGGAACAACCGTCTGTTATTTGAGATGACCTCCAAATACGGTACACCGTATTTTTCAAACTATATCAACAGCGATATGGAGCCGAGCGATGTGCGGAGCATGTGCTGCCGTCTGCGTCTCGATCTGCGTGAGCTGCGTAAGAAGAGCGGCGGATTTTTCGGCTCCGGAGAGAGCACCGGAAGTGTGGGCGTTGTGACGATCAACCTTCCGAGAATCGCTTATTTATCTAAGACAGAAGAAGAGTTTTACAAGAGACTGGATCACATGATGGATATTTCCGCACGTTCCCTGAAGATCAAACGAGATGTGATCTCCAAACTGCTGGACGAGGGACTGTATCCTTACACAAAACGCTATCTTGGAACATTTGCCAACCACTTCTCCACGATCGGTATGATCGGTATGAATGAAGTCGGGCTCAATGCAAAATGGCTTTGCAAAGACCTGACTCATGTGGAGACGCAGGATTTTGCAAAAGAAGTGCTGAATCATATGCGTGACAGACTGGTGATGTATCAGGAGGAGTACGGAGATCTCTACAATCTGGAGGCAACACCGGCAGAATCCACGACTTACCGTCTGGCAAAACACGACAAAGAACAATATCCGGATATTATCACAGCCGGTGAGCCGGGTGATACACCGTACTACACAAACAGCTCCCATCTTCCGGTTAGCTATACCGCAGATATTTTCGATGCGCTGGATATACAGGACGGACTGCAGACTCTTTATACATCCGGAACCGTATTCCATGCATTCTTAGGTGAGAAACTGCCAGGCTGGAAAGCGGCAGCAGCATTGGTACGAAAGATTGCAGAAAACTACAGCCTGCCGTACTACACACTTTCGCCTACGTATTCCGTCTGCAAAGAACATGGATACCTTGCAGGTGAGCATTTTACCTGCCCGGTCTGCGGAAAAAAATCCGAAGTATACAGCCGTATCACAGGATACTACCGTCCGGTCCAGAACTGGAATGATGGCAAGACACAGGAGTACAAGAACCGTAAACTGTATGATGTGAAACATTCATGTATGAAAAAAGTTAAGACAAGCCTTGTGACATTACGCAATGAAGAAGTAGAGATCAAGCCTGTTGAAAGTGTGAAATATCTGTTTACCACAAAGACCTGTCCAAACTGTAAGATTGCAAAAGAGATGCTTAAAGGTGAGGATTATCAGATTATTGATGCAGAGGAAAACCAGGAGCTGGTTCGAAAATACGGTATCATGCAGGCTCCGACACTGGTAGTGACAGACGGTACCAAAGCAAAGAAATATGTGAATGCATCGAACATTAAGAAGTATATAACAGATATAAAGCAGGAAGTATAAAGAAAAAAGTATAAAGAAAAAAGCACAGCGATTCTGTGCCGTAAATGGTCGTCAGAATCGTCTGCTGCACTTCATATGTGCCATAGAAATACGATAACGAAAAATACCGCTCCTCATTTTAAAAATAAATGAGAAGCGGTATTTTTTGGAGAATCTTAGTTCATCCGATCAATTAGCATTTAACAACGTTAGCTGCCTGCATTCCGCGAGCACCTTCTGTTAAATCATAAGTTACTGCCTGACCTTCGTCAAGAGATTTGAAACCTTCACCCTGGATAGCGGAGAAATGTACAAATACATCGTTTCCGTCTTCACCTGTGATAAATCCGTAACCTTTTTCAGCGTTGAACCATTTTACTGTACCTTTGTTCATGATGGTACCTCCATTTAAAATAATATAATTTATGATCGTGGATTTTTGAGTTAAAAAAATCCACCAGTTATTACAGATTATATAGGGGTGAGTATAATCTCTAATAACTAGTGAATTACTTTCATCCAATAAATCCCTCAACGAACATTATAGGTTTAACCACCGAAAATGTCAAGAGAATTGTGTATTGTTTTGAACGTGTACATAGGTTATACTGATACTGTTGCCCGGCAGTGAAACACCTGCTGTTTTGCTGCGCAAGAAAGCCGGGAAAAAGCAAAAAGAAAGGAAGATGTTTATGTCAGAAATGCTAAAAGCGATTCTGTTTGGGATCGTAGAGGGGATTACCGAATGGCTTCCGGTCAGCAGCACCGGACATATGATCATTCTTGATGAGCTGATCAAACTGAATGTGTCAAAAGAGTTTCTGGAAGTATTTCTTGTAGTGATCCAACTGGGAGCGATCCTGGCAGTTGTGATGCTTTACTGGAATCAGCTCTGGCCGTTTTCTCTGAAGAAAAAAGGACATTTCATAAGAAAAGATATCTTTTCCATGTGGTTTAAAGTAATTGCAGCCTGTATTCCGGCGGCAGTGGTCGGGATTTTGTTTGATGATCAGATTAATGCACTTTTTTACAATTACCGGGCGGTCTCAGTGGCCCTGATTCTTTTTGGTATTTTATTTATCGTGATCGAGAACAGGAATCAGACAAAGAAAGCACGCGTTACCGGTATCGCACAGATTACTTATCGGGATGCGATGCTGATTGGACTTTTTCAGCTCATCGCAGCCATTTTTCCCGGAACATCCAGATCTGGTGCGACCATTCTTGGCGGTATCCTGATCGGACTTTCCAGGACAACAGCGGCAGAATTTACGTTTTTTCTGGCTGTTCCGGTTATGGCAGGAGCCAGTCTTCTGAAAATTGTAAAATTTGGTCTGCTTTTTTCAGCATCAGAGATGATGATCCTGCTGGTCGGCATGGCAGTATCATTTGTCGTATCTGTCCTGGTGATCAAGCTTCTGATGAATTATATAAGAAAACATGACTTTAAAATTTTTGGATGGTATCGTATCGTACTTGGTATTCTTGTGATCCTGTTTTTCACAATTCGCTAGCCGGTTGTTAACACTAAGATAAATAGAATAAAAGCGAAATTCCTGTGGAGTTTGCACTGCAGATGTGAAAGCATTGGACAGAATCACAGAAAGTATAACAGAAAGGGGAGATGAAAGAATGAAAATCACACTTCCGGATGATGTGAAAAAGATCATCGAAACACTGGAAGAAAATGGATATGAAGGCTATGCGGTCGGGGGCTGTGTGCGTGACTCCATTCTTGGACGGACACCAAATGACTGGGATATTACGACCTCTGCAGCACCGCAGCAGGTCAAGAAGTTGTTCCTTCGGACAGTAGATACTGGTATTCAGCATGGAACGGTAACCGTTCTGATGGGAAAAGAAGGCTATGAAGTGACCACTTACCGTGTGGACGGAGAATATGAGGATGCAAGGCATCCAAAAGAAGTGACTTTTACGGCAAATCTGGAAGAAGATCTGCGCCGCCGTGATTTTACGATCAATGCCATGGCTTACAACGACAGCAAAGGTCTGGTAGATGTGTTTGGCGGAAGAGAGGATATGGAACAGAAAGTAGTCCGCTGTGTAGGAAATGCAGAAGAACGCTTCGGAGAAGATGCGCTTCGTATCATGCGTGCCGTCCGATTTTCAGCACAGCTTGGATTTACGGTCGATCCGGATACGGCAGAAGCGGCGAAAAAGCTGGCAGGGACACTTTCGAAAATCAGTGCTGAGCGGATCCAGACGGAGCTTGTGAAGCTTTTGATCTCCCCACATCCGGATTATCTGCGATATGCCTGGGAGTACGGGATCACAGCAGTTGTCCTGCCGGAGTTCGACCGCACGATGGAGACACCGCAGAATAATCCGCATCACTGCTACAATGTCGGAGAGCATACACTGGAAGCACTGAAAAACATAGAACCAGACAGGAGTCTGCGTCTGGCGGCATTGTTTCATGATTTCGGAAAGCCGCAGACACATACGACAGATGAAAACGGGATTGACCATTTTCACGGACATGCAAAGATCAGTGCCGGGCTTGCCGCTGACATCATGCATCGGCTTAAATTTGACAATGATACTTTAAATAAAGTCAAAACTTATGTAAAGTATCACGATCTGCGACCGGAACTGACCGAAAAGTCAGTGAGAAAGGCGGTAAGTAAAGTCGGGGCAGATGCGTTTGCGGAAGTTTTGAAGCTGAAAATGGCAGATACACTGGCACAGTCCCCGAAATGGCAGCCGGAGAAGAAAGAATATTTAAAGCGGCTTTCCAGGATTTACCAGGAAATTATGAAAAAAAACCAGTGCCTTACCATCAGGGAGCTGGAGATAAACGGAAAGGATCTGATAGAAGACGGGATGATGCCTGGCAAAGCAATCGGAGAGATTCTGTCAAAGCTTCTCGGAGAAGTTCTGGAAGAACCGGATAAAAATAAAAAAGAGATTCTTTTAAAAGAAAGCAGAAAACTGCGCGGGATGGAAGCGTAACTTTCAGTATATTTACCTTATGCATTTCATAGGATAGAATAGCTATTCAGTACAGGTTGAAGTACTTGCTGATCTGATTGTAAGAATATGGGGGGATTAGGGTGAATGAAAAGGATCTGATGATATTGGAGCAGTACGAACTGCAGGTACACAGTGCCAGGCGGGGACGCGGCTCCTTTCTTTGTGATACGGATAAGGGACTGATACAGGTGACGGAATTTTCAGGTTCCAGGGAACGGCTGTTTTTTCAGAACAGGGTACTCTGTTTTTTGCAGGAACAGGGGATGCGGTCAGATAAAATCCTGGAGAACCGGGAGGGTAATCTGGTCTCACTGGATCGTTATCAGAACGGTTATGTGGTAAAAAAATGGTTTTTCGGCCGGGAATGTGATACGAAAAGTCCGGAAGATATCATGGAGGCAGTACGTTATCTGGCAAAACTGCATCAGGTATTATGTCTTCCGGTTCAGGAATCTGAGACAGAGGCGGCACAGATAGAGGAAAGAGAAGAAAAGATGATCAGAAAAGATTTAGAATACAACGGAGAACCTTTAAGCGGGGAGATCATGCGTCATACACGGGAACTGAAAAAGGTGCGGAATTTTATCCGGACGCGTAAGAAGAAAACCACATTTGAACAGCGTTTTCTGGAACTGTATGAGCCATTTATGGAGCAGGCAGAAGAGGTGGCGCAGCGTGTTCAGGAGAGCAGGGCGACGGCACTTTACCGTCAGAGCATCCGGGAGCGTAGAATCTGTCACGGGGATTACAGCCAGCACAATCTGATTTTTGACCGGGAGGGTGCAGTTGCGGTCAATTTTGCAAGATGCTGTTTTGATACGCAGATTGCAGATTTCTATCAGTTTTTCCGAAAGATCATGGAAAAACAGTCCTGGAACCGTAAACTGGGCATGGAAATGCTGCATACGTATCAGCAGGTGCGTCCGCTGGGAGATGCGGAATTTGAAGATTTTTGTATCCGGCTGGCTTATCCGGAGAAATTCTGGAAACTTGCAAACCATTATTTCAACAGCCGCAAGACCTGGATACCGGAAAAAAACCTTCAGAAGCTGGAAATATTGGATATGCAGGAAAAAAAACGGAGAGAATTTGTAAAGTTTCTGCATTAAAGGTTCCTTTTTTGACCTTTTTATTATATAATATAGCCATCTGTTGATTATTTTAATGGAGGTAGCACAATGGATTATAAAAAGGTCTATGAAGAGTGGCTCGCAAATCCATACTTTGATGAAGCTACAAAGGAAGAACTGCGAGCAATTGAGGGAGACGAAAAAGAAATCAAAGAACGCTTTTATGCAGATCTCGAGTTTGGTACTGCCGGACTGCGCGGTATCATTGGAGCAGGTACAAACCGTATGAACGTTTATACCGTGCGTAAAGCCACACAGGGGCTTGCCAACTATATCAAGTCTGTAGGGGCACAGGATAAAGGTGTAGCGATCGCTTACGATTCCAGACATATGTCACCGGAATTTGCAGATGAAGCAGCACTGTGTCTGGCTGCGAACGGTATCAAAGCTTACGTGTTTGAGTCACTGAGACCGACACCGGAGCTGTCATTTGCTGTGCGTACATTGAAATGTACAGCAGGTATCAATGTCACAGCAAGTCATAATCCGCCGGAGTACAACGGCTACAAAGTTTACTGGGAGGACGGAGCGCAGATCACACCGCCTCACGATACTGGTATCATGGCTGAAGTAAAGGCAGTTACCGACTATGCAAATGTTAAGACTATGGACAAAGATGCAGCAGTAGCAGCAGGACTTTATGAAGTGATAGGTGCAAACATCGATGATCCATATATTGAAGCACTGAAGAGCCAGGTGATCCACTGGGATTCCATCCGTGAAGTCGGCAAAGATCTCAAGATCGTTTACACACCGCTGCATGGTACAGGTAACATCCCTGCAAGACGTGTTTTAAAAGAGCTTGGTTTTGAACATGTATATGTAGTAAAAGAACAGGAACTGCCGGACGGCAATTTCCCGACTGTAAGTTATCCGAATCCGGAAGCAGAAGAAGCATTTGAGCTGGGACTGAAGCTTGCAAAAGAAGTAGACGCAGATCTGGTTCTGGCAACCGACCCGGATGCAGACCGTCTTGGTGTACGTGTCAAAGATAAAGATGGTGTATATCATACTCTTACTGGAAATATGTCCGGATGCCTGCTTGAAGAGTATGAACTGAGCCAGAAAAAGGCGGCAAATGGAAGCCTGCCGGAGGATGGAGCAGTTGTCAGCACGATCGTTACCACAAATATGGCAGGAACGATCGCAAAATCCTACGGACTGCGCTTTATCGAAGTACTGACCGGATTTAAGTATATCGGACAGCAGATTCTTGGCTTTGAACAGAGCGGAAAAGGCCAGTATCTCTTTGGATTTGAGGAAAGTTACGGATGCCTGATCGGAACACATGCGAGAGATAAAGATGCGATTGTTGCGACCATGGCGCTGTGCGAAGCGGCAGCTTACTATAAGACCCAGGGTAAAACATTGTGGGATGCCATGATTGATATGTATGAAAAATATGGCTACTACAAAGACGATATTCAGGCAATCACACTGAAAGGCATTGAAGGACTGCAGAAGATCCAGGAGATCCTGGAGACGCTCAGAAACGAGACACCATCCGAGATTGCAGGATACAAAGTACTTTCTGCAAGAGATTACAGGAAAGACACGATTAAAAATCTGGAAACAGGCGAAGTAACAAAGACCGGACTGCCATCTTCCAATGTTCTGTATTATGATCTCAGCGATGATGCATGGCTGTGTGTAAGACCATCCGGAACCGAGCCAAAAGTAAAATTCTACTATGGCGTAAAGGCTACTTCTCTGGAAGATGCAGATGAAAAATCTGCGGCATTTGGCAAACGGGTAGTTGCCATGATACAGGAAATGCTTTAAAATGCCAAAAACATATGATTTTGAGGATTTCTGTCAGATCACGGCAGCGCTGCGGAAAAAAGAAGGCGGATGCCCATGGGATCTTATCCAGACACACGAAAGTCTGAAACCGTATATGATTTCAGAAACAGCAGAGGCATTGGCAGCAGTGGATCTCTATGATCAGACGAAGGATTCGGACAATTTCTGTGAAGAACTTGGAGATATGCTGTTTCAGGTTGTACTGCAAAGCCAGATCGCAGCCGAAGAAGGTCTTTTCACAATTGACGATGTGGTACAGAATATCAGTGAGAAAATGATTCGCCGTCATCCGCATGTTTTTGGAGAAGAAAGCTATAAATTGCTTGGTGGACATGCTGATACGTGGGAGGATATCAAAAAACTGGAAAAAGCAGGCAGAACAGAAACTCAGAAAAGGGCTCAGAAAAGAGCAGTTTATCTGGCGACACAGCAGATGATAGAACATTTACAGAAATCCCTTGACAAATATAGGGATAACGATTATAAATAAACATAGCCAATAAGGCTGTTGTATTCCGGACGCAGTGAACGCTCGGAATGCTGCAGCCTTGTTCTTAGGAATCTAAGAAATAATCAGAGAAATCACAGGAGGAAATGTCCATGAATAAGACAGAATTAGTAGCAGCAATCGCTGAACAGACAGAGTTATCCAAAAAAGATGCAGAAAAGGCACTGAAAGCTTTTACAGATATCGTTGCAGATGAACTGAAAAAAGGTGAAAAAGTACAGCTGGTAGGCTTTGGTACTTTTGAAGTATCTGAAAGAGCAGCAAGAGAAGGAAGAAATCCTCAGAGCGGCGAACCGATGACAATCGCAGCTTCCAAAGCTCCGAAATTCAAAGCAGGAAAAGCTCTGAAAGATATGATCAATAACTAAGATACATGATCTTAGTTGCAAATAGCTGCCGTGGAGGACTCTGCGGCAGTTTTTTGATTTACAGGAAAGGAATCGATATATGAGACTGGATAAATTTTTAAAAGTGTCCAGACTGATCAAGAGGCGCACGGTGGCAAATGAAGCCTGTGATGCAGGAAGAGTTCTGATCAACGGAAGAACTGCAAAGGCATCCGCAGCTGTAAAAGCAGGGGATGTGATTGAGATTCAGTTTGGAACAAAGGCTGTAAAAGTGGAGGTCCTGGATGTCCGGGAAACGGTGAAAAAGGACAATGCGGCAGAATTGTACAAATATCTGTAGAGATTAAAAGAACATAAATACCGGCAGTCCTTCATATACTTTTGCAAAGAGTTTATGGAGAGCAGGTATGGACGAAAAACAGAATCAGCAGGGAGCACATAAGGTAACCATTCATGGAAGGCACAGCGGCACCATCAGTGGGGTATCGGATGTGCTTTCTTTTGATCTAAATGAAATCGTGCTGCAGACAACACAGGGAATGCTTATGATACGCGGACAGGAGCTGCATATGAACAGGCTGACACTGGAAAAAGGCGAGGTGGATATCGAAGGCAAGGTAGACAGTCTGGTCTATTCGGAACAGGCAGGAGAAGCCCCAAAAGGAGAGTCCTTTTTTGGACGGCTGTTTCGATAGATGAGTGCGGTGATTCTTTCGGAAGCGGCTTTTTTTGCGGTATCATTTGCGGCAGGGGCGCTGCTTCTTAGCGGATATGACATCCTGCGTGCCTTTCGCAGAGCATTTAGCCACAGCGCCAGATGGATTGCGCTGGAGGATTTTGTCTACTGGTGTGCGGCTGGAATTTATCTGTTTTTGTTGTTTTATGAAAAAAATAATGGAGAAATCAGAGGTTATGCGCTTGCAGCATTGGGAATAGGAATGCTTGTGTATCATTTTACGCTGCAAAATGGTGTGCTTAAGATATTTTCAGCGTTTTTTCGAGGGATTCGGCTTGGGATTGCCGGCTTTTTCAGGTTACTTTTGCTGCCTGCCGGAAAATCATTCAAAAAAATGAGAAAAATTGTCCGGAAAACATTGAAAAACAAGATAAAACGGGTTAGAATGGTCATAGACAAAAAGTAGAGTTAGAAAGTCGGGAAGGGTATATGAAAAAAAGAAGGCGCAGGCGCAGGAGAAATGCAAACTTTCTGGGGAGATGTTGTATTTCTGCTGTGGTGCTTGTATTGCTTGTGGTGCTGACTGTGAAAAGCCACACATTAAAACAGAAAAATTCTGTGTATCAGGAGGAAATTGCACAGCTTCAGAAGCAGATGGATGAAGAGACAGCACGTACGCAGGAAATCAAAGATCTGGAAGCATATATGCAGACAGATGAGTACGCAGAACAGGTTGCAAAGGACAAGCTGGGGCTGGTATACGAAGATGAGATTATTTTCAAACCAGAAGAAAAGTAAAGATAAACAGGAAGACAGCATGAATGTGTAGAGCATGCTGCCTTTCTTTTTTGGTCGAAAACTTTTTGAAAAAACGAGCATCCTTTGACAAAATTTTCCCGGTGTATCCGATATACTGAGACCGTTGAAACAGCGTTAAGTCGAACGCAAGGAGGAAGTATGGGGGATTTTATTATCATTACACTGATGGTCAGCAGTTTCTGGCTTTTATGGGAAATTTTGCGTCTGGTTGGAATGGAACGACTGAATCGTGAGGAGGTTACACTTCCGGCAGGAGAAATCGGCAGGATGGAGCTTTTACGCTGTGCGGACTCTTTTGAACAGTTATCAAAGCTGTTTTCCGGGATGGCAGTGACAAGAGACGAAATATCGGAAAACGATCTGCAGAAGGTGCTTTACGAGGTACAAAGCCAGGTCTGTGGCAACTGCAAAGAAGCATTTCGATGCTGGAGCCTGGAGAGTGACAATGCAGTGCAGAGATTTTACAGAATTGCAGATGGTGTTTTGCAGGGAAAAGATCTGAACAGCGGACACAGGCAGGCACTCAGGAGAGAATGTGCAAAAGGAGAACAATTTCTGGATGCAGTTGCAGACAACCTTGGAAAAGCGAGATTAAATCTGATCTGGAGAAACCGGCTTATGGAAAGCCGCAGTGCAGCAGCAGGACAGTTGTATGAAACGGCCTGTATTATCCGCAGAGCGGCAGACCATATCTGTGAAGTGAAAAGGGTAGACGGAAGTATTCGTCAGCAGGCAGATATCCGGCTGAGGATGCACGGACTGATTCTGAAAGACATCTGGTGCGTTCGGGAATCGAAAGGAATCCAATTGTATGTGACGTTGCGGACAGCAAAAAAAGGACGCTGTATCAGTACAAAAGAAGCGGCTGAGCTGCTTTCCTGTGCTTTTGGAAGCAGGTTGGTGCAGGATGAGCAGGGGCGATCAGTCATCAACAGTGAATACAGCACGATTCTTTTTATGTCAGAACCGCAATATTATATATCGGGAGGCGTTGCAAGGATAGCGAAGGATGGAGAAGTGGTATCGGGGGATAATTTTTCCATGTTTTCCGGGAAAAACGGTCAGATGATCCTTGGGCTTTCAGATGGTATGGGATCAGGTCTGGAAGCTTTTCGTGAGAGTGAAACGGTGATCGATCTTCTGGAACAATTTCTTGGAAGTGGTTTTGACAAAGAGGCAGCAATCCGGCTGATCCATACGTCGATGCTTTTGCAGAGCGAAGGCCAGAGTTCCGCCACGGTGGATCTCTGTATGGCAGATCTTTACAGCGGAGAATGTGAGTTTGTAAAGATCGGTGCATCGACCACTTTTCTGAAAAAGAAAAACTGGGTTGAAACGATCACATCGACCAGTATGCCAATGGGGATACTGCCGGAAGTAGATTATGAATGTACAAGGAAAAAAATGGAGGATGGGGATTATATCATCATGGTATCGGATGGTGTGATGGATGCTTTTCCCCAGCCGGATGCAGAAGAGAGGATCAAGGATTATCTGCTGGAAACAGATATGGAAAATGTCAAAGCTCTGGCAAAGGCATTGTTGAAGTATGTTCTTGAAGCAGGGACGGCGCCGGCAAGAGATGATATGACCGTGTTGGTAGGCGCATTGAGAAGACGTTAGAAAAAGGAATCAGGATATGAAAGAAGTACAGGAATTTATCAGAAAACAGAACATGATTGAAGCAGGGGACTGTGTGCTGGCAGGAGTTTCCGGTGGAGCGGACTCAGTCTGCCTGCTGATGGAACTTCTGGAGTTTCAGGAAACGTGTCCGTTTGTACTGAAAGTGGTTCACATTGAACATGGAATCCGGGGGGATGCAAGTATTGCCGATGCAAAGTTTGTGGAAGAATTCTGTCAAAAGTATGAGATACCGTTTCAGCTTTTTTCTTTTGACATAAAAAAGATTGCAAAAGAAAGAAAACTGACGGTAGAAGAAGCAGGAAGGCGTGTCCGTTATGAGGCATTTGAAGCAGCAGCAAAAAAAGAAGAAAATGCCAAAATAGCGGTGGCGCATAACCGGGATGATCAGGCGGAAACGATTTTGATGAATCTGGCAAGAGGAAGTGGTCTGAAAGGGCTTGGAGGAATCCGTCCGGTGCGGGAAAATATTATCCGGCCACTTTTAAATACAAGCAGGAAACAGATCGAGGAAGCACTGTTCGCACGCGGTATACCATGGCGGACCGATGTGACAAATCAGGAGCTGGAGTATACAAGAAACAGAATACGTCTCGAAATCCTGCCTGCACTTACGCGGCATGTGAACGGGCAGGCGGTAAACCATATCGCAGAAGCTGGTATGCGTCTGCAGAAGGCAGAGGAATATCTGCAGAAACAGACCGGGTATCTGGCAGAAAAATATGTAAAGATGGAAAAAGGGCAGGTATGCCTGCAGCGTGCCGGACTTAGGGAGCAGGAACAACTGATGCAGGAATATCTGATACGGTTCTGCCTTGGCAGACTTGTGGAAGGTCAGAAAGATATTGGTCAGATTCATATAGAAGCACTTTGCAGGCTGGCTGCGGGGGAAAACGGGAAGTCGCTGGATCTTCCTGGAAATATCCGGGCGGTGAATAAAAATAAAAATCTTGTTTTTGAGAAAAAAAGCACAGAAAGCACGGATTTGCAAAAATCTGTGAAAGAGCTTGAAATTCCGGGGATTACAAAGTGGGGAGAACTGTGTATAAAAACAGAAATATTACCGTATAAACAGCAAATTATTCCGGAAAAAAAGTATACAAAATGGTTTGATTATGATACCATAAGCTATATGCCTGTGATCCGGACACGCAAAATGGGAGATTATCTCAGAATACATGCGGATGGCGGAAAGAAATCTCTTAAAAGGTATCTGATCGATGAAAAAATCCCAAGAGAAGAAAGAGAGGATCTTCCTCTTCTGGCAGATGGAGATCATATTCTGTGGGTGATCGGATATCGTATCAGCGAGGGGTATAAAGTTACAGAACATACAAAAAAGATTCTGCAAATACAAATAGATAAGGAGAATAAAGATGGAAGATAAGATTCGTGTACTTTTGACGGAAGAAGAAGTAAATGAAAAGATTAAGAAAATCGGAGAACAGATCAGCAAAGACTATGCCGGCAAATCTGTCCATCTGATCTGCGTGCTGAAAGGCGGTGTATTTTTTACCTGTGAACTGGCAAAGAGAATCACCGTTCCGGTATCTCTGGATTTCATGTCAGTAAGCAGCTATGGTGGCGACACAAAATCAAGCGGTGTTGTAAAGATCATTAAAGATCTGGATGAGCCGCTGGAGGGAAAAGAAGTTCTGATCGTAGAGGATATCATTGATTCCGGACGTACTTTAAATTATCTGATCCAGATTCTGAAAAAGAGAAATCCGGCAAGTATCCGGCTGTGTACACTTCTGGACAAACCAGAACGCAGAGTTACCGATGTGAAAGTGGATTATGTCGGCTTCAATATTCCTGATGAGTTTGTGGTAGGTTATGGCCTTGATTATGCCCAAAAATACCGCAATCTCCCATATATAGGAGTGGTGGAGCAGTAGAAAGGGGATTCCAAATTGAATAAAGTCGCAAAAGGAATGATTGTTTATCTTTCCGTTCTGCTGATCTGCGTACTTGGATGGTCTTATATCAAAAATGCATTTATTGAAAATTCAGGTACAAGTTATATGCAGTTCCAGCAGTTTGTGGAGGATGAAAAGGTAGATTATGTAGAGATACGTCAGAACTCACAGGGAGTGACAGGTGAGCTTTCCGTACATCTGAAGGATGGCACGGACAGAGACCTGAATGTTTCAGATGTCACAAAAGCAGAAGAGTTTCTGGATAAAACAGATGTGATTTATTATGTGACGGTTGAAAAGGAAAGCATATTTCTGACAACGGTACTGCCAATGCTTCTGATCTGTATTATTTTTATGACCTTTTTTGCCATGATGAACCGCCAGTCAGCGGGTGGTAATGCCAAAATGATGAATTTTGGAAAAAGCCGTGCTACGATGACGATGCCGGACAAGAAAAAAGTTACCTTCAAAGATGTAGCGGGTTTGCAGGAAGAAAAAGAAGATCTGCAGGAAATCGTAGAATTTCTGAAAGAACCGAAAAAATATCTTCAGGTAGGAGCACGTATTCCCAAAGGAGTCCTGCTGGTAGGACCTCCGGGAACCGGAAAAACACTGCTTGCAAAAGCGATTGCAGGTGAGGCAGGTGTTCCGTTTTTCAGTATTTCCGGTTCTGATTTTGTGGAAATGTTTGTCGGCGTCGGAGCATCCCGTGTACGTGATCTGTTTGCGGAAGCAAAGCTGCATGCACCATGTATTATCTTCATCGATGAGATCGATGCAGTTGCCAGAAAACGTGGTGCCGGTATGGGCGGAGGTCATGACGAACGTGAGCAGACATTGAACCAGATGCTGGTAGAGATGGATGGATTTGGCTATAATGAAGGAATCATTGTTATGGCAGCAACAAACCGTGTGGATATTCTGGATCCGGCGATCATGCGTCCGGGACGCTTTGACCGTAAGATCGGTGTCGGCAGACCGGATGTGCGCGGAAGGGAAGAAATCCTGAAAGTTCATGCAAAAAACAAACCTCTGGGTGATGATGTAGATCTGAAAGAAGTGGCAAAGACATCAGCAGGTTTTACCGGTGCGGATCTGGAAAATCTGATGAACGAAGCCGCCATCTATGCTGCGAAAGACGGCCGTGCTTATATCATGCAGGAGGATATCCGGCGTGCATTTATAAAAGTCGGTATCGGGGCAGAGAAAAAGAGCAGGATCATTACAGAAAAGGAAAAGAAAATTACGGCATATCATGAAGCAGGGCATGCAATTTTGTTTCATGTACTTCCAGACGTGGGACCGGTTCATACGATTTCCATCATTCCGACCGGAATGGGAGCTGCCGGTTATACGATGCCGCTTCCGGAGCAGGATGAGATGTTCAACTCGAAAAATAAAATGATGCAGGATATTATCGTTGATTTTGGCGGACGTGTTGCAGAGGAGTTGATTTTTGGTGATGTGACAACGGGAGCATCACAGGACATCAAGCAGGCAACACAGATGGCAAGAGCCATGGTAACACAGTATGGTATGTCAGAAAAGGTCGGACTGATCAATTATGCAAATGAAGATGAGGTCTTTATCGGGCGTGATCTTGCACAGACGAGAGGCTATGCAGATCAGACTGCAGCAGTGATCGACAGTGAAGTGAAACGTATTATTGACGAATCACATGAGAAAGCAAAACAGATTCTTGAAGAAAATATGGAGGTACTGCATACCTGTGCAAGGCTTCTGATAGAGAAAGAAAAGATTGGCAGAGAAGAGTTTGAAGCACTTTTTGGTGAAAATAGACAAAAAACAATATGAAATTTTGTGAAGATTATGCACACTTAAATTTGCACCTGTGGTATATTATAACTCGTAAAACCCCCAATACATTATATAGTTTTTGCTACACCCCATAAGAAGAAATACCTTCTCCAAAGAAAGACAGTTCAGATGAACTGTCTTTTTTCCTTTTCAGGGAGGTTGTGAATTTGTCAAAGATAGTGTAAGATAGTCTGAGAAGGAGAAAACTCCCGGCGGGAGTGTAAAGCTCCTGACATCAGATGTGAGGTGACATACACCTTGCAGCAAGAATGCCGGAGGCATTCTTGAATAGGAGGGAAATATGAACTTGCCAAGTATTGAATATCAGGATAAGCTGCGCAGGTATGTGCTTCAGATGCGGTCTGTCTTTAAGCCAAATGCACTATTCAGTGATGAAACAGAAAATTTTGTGACACCAATGGAGCCTGAAGCAGGAGAAGTCATTACCATACGTTTTCGTACCTGGAAAGATAATGTTGATAAAGTTTATTTTGTCAGTGGTTCTGCGCGCATGGCCATGGAATTTGAAAAGGCAGAAGGAAATTTTGACTATTTTAAAATTCGGGTTATGATGTCGGAAGAACCAATCCATTATTTTTTTGAAGTCCATGCGGGAAAAATACATTGTTTCTATAATAAGACGGGTGTTTCCAAAGACCAGCAGGACGATTATGCATTTACGATCGCACCGGGATTCCATACACCAGACTGGGCAAAAGGCGCAGTGATGTATCAGATTTTTGTGGATCGTTTTTCGAGCGGAGACAGCAATAACACGGTAGAAGACAGAGAGTATTATTATATAGGAGATTATTCACAGAAGGTAACTGACTGGCGCAAGAATCCATCTTTTATGGGAGTGCGTGAGTTTTATGGCGGTGACCTTCAGGGGGTTATGAATAAACTGGATTATCTTCAGGAACTGGGTGTAGATGTGATTTATTTTAATCCGATCTTTGTTTCGCCTTCCAATCACAAATACGATATCCAGGATTATGATTATATCGATCCACATTACGGAAAGATTGTAAGTGACGGCGGAGAACCTTTACAGGAAGGGGATACCATCAATGCCCATGCATCCAAATATATTAAACGTGTAACAGATAAGGCAAATCTGGAATCCAGTAACACGTTTTTTGTACAGCTTGTGGAGGAAATCCACCGAAGAGGCATGAAGGTGATCCTTGATGGTGTATTCAATCATTGCGGTTCTTTTAATAAATGGATGGATCGGGAACAGATTTATGAAAATCAGGAAGGATATGAAGCAGGTGCTTATGTATCAGCAGACAGTCCATATCGCAGTTTCTTCAAATTTAACAATGATCAGGCATGGCCGTACAATCCAAATTACGACGGATGGTGGGGACATGATACACTGCCGAAATTGTGCTATGAACAGTCACCGAAACTGCATGATTATATTATGGAAATCGGGCGTAAATGGGTCTCGCCACCGTTCAATGTAGACGGATGGAGACTGGACGTGGCGGCTGATCTTGGATTTTCCAATGAATACAATCATCAGTTTTGGAAAGAGTTTCGCAAAACAGTAAAAGAAGCCAATCCGGAGGCAATTATTCTGGCAGAGCATTATGGAGATGCCAGTGCATGGCTGCGCGGAGATGAGTGGGATACGGTTATGAACTACGATGCGTTTATGGAGCCGCTGACCTGGTTTTTTACTGGTATGGAAAAACACAGCGATGAATTTCGCGGGGATCTTCTGGGAAATGAGCAGGCATTTTCCGGAGCAATGCGTCATCATATGGCGAGTTTTCTTGCGCCATCTCTGCAGGTTGCCATGAATGAACTGTCCAATCACGATCATTCCCGTTTCCTGACGCGAACCAATCACAAGGCCGGCCGTGTGGCAAATCTGGGATACGAGGCGGCATCACAGGATATCAATGTATCTGTTATGCGGGAAGCAGTTGTAATGCAGATGACCTGGCCGGGAGCACCGACAATCTATTATGGCGATGAAGCGGGAGTCTGTGGTTTTACCGATCCGGATAACCGCAGGACATATCCATGGGGAGAAGAAAACCAGGATCTCATTGCATTTCATAAAGAAATGATTCGCATACACAAGGCTTATCCGGTGCTGACACATGGTTCATTAAAGTTTCTGGAGCAAAGACATAATGTGCTTTCCTATGGGAGATTTTCGGAAAAAGAGCAGGTGATCGCTGCCTTTAACAATGATGATACAGAACAGCAGATCCATCTGTCGGCATGGCAGGTCAATGTGCCGCTTCATTGTGATATGGAGAGGGTCATGCTTACCCATGCGCAGGGATATACGACAGAAGCATATACGGTTCCGGTTCAGGCGGGGGAAATAGAACTGAATTTACCGCCGCGCGGTGCAATGGTGCTTCGATACGGAAAATAAGAGAAAATAAAAAAACCTGGAATCCTTTTTGAAAAATGGCGTCTGGGTTTTTCTTTTGGTATAATTTTAAAATTCCCTGTCAAAACGTTCAAGGGACTTTTATGGTGTAAAGCGATAAAGTGAAAAGATAAAAAATAAAAGCGCGAGACGGGACTCGAACCCGCGGCCTCGACCTTGGCAAGGTCGCGCTCCACCAACTGAGCCACTCGCGCATTTTTGTTTGTAAGTTGTGTTCCGCAACTCACAGGTCATATAATACAATAGAAATATGTATTTGTCAACAGTAAATTTGAAAAATTTTGAAAAAAATAAATTATTTGAATTGTTCCTCAAAAACAGGCAGCTTAATCTGCTTGACAGATGTATTTCTTTGCGTGATACTTAGTTGAATTCCCATTCCTCCAAGTGAACAGGAAGGCAGTGGGATGAACTGCCGCTTAAACACAGGCGGTAATAAAACAGCAGTCAGATTCCTTGAAATTACTGACTGTGAGTTGAAACAAAATCAGGAGGATGGCATGAAAATATTGCTGATCGCAATGAATGCGAAATATATACATTCCAATCTTGCAGTTTATTGCCTGAAAAGTTATGCGGCCAGGAGAGGAATCGAGACGGAAATTGCGGAGTACACGATCAATCACAGGCAGGATGATATTCTGATGGACATTTACCAGAAGAAGCCGGATGTGGTGGCTTTTTCCTGTTACATCTGGAATCTGGAATTTGTTGAAAATATCGCCAGGGATCTGCATCAGGTTTTGCCTGATCTGGAAATCTGGGGAGGCGGACCGGAAGTTTCCTATGATGCAGAGAAATTTCTGATGAAACATCCGGAATTTCGCGGTATTATGCAGGGGGAAGGTGAGAGGACTTTCTGCGAACTTGCCGGACTTTATCAGGATTTTGGCAAAGATGCGGTGCAAAAACTGGATAGCTGTTCCGGTATCGTATGGCGGAATCAGAAAAGAGAGATTGTGCGGGGAATGCCGCAGGCACCGATCAGTCTGGATGAAGTTCCTTTTATATATGAAGAATACGAAGACCTGGTGCCGTTCGAAAATCGTATTCTCTATTATGAGACGAGCAGAGGATGTCCGTTTTCATGCAGTTACTGCCTTTCTTCCATCGACAGGCGGGTTCGACTCCGCAGCATAGAACTGGTGGAGAAAGAATTGCAGTTTTTCCTGGATCATAAAGTGCCGCAGGTAAAATTTGTAGACCGGACGTTTAACTGCAATCACAGGCACAGCATGGCAATCTGGAATTATATCAAAGAACACGACAATGGCATCACGAATTTTCATTTTGAGATTGCAGCAGATATTTTAAAGGACGAAGAAATTCAGCTTCTGTCTACTTTCCGGCCGGGACTTGCACAACTGGAGATCGGTGTGCAGTCTACAAATATGCAGACCATCCATGAAATAGACCGTGTAATGGATTTTGCACTGGTAAGAAGGAAAGTGCTTCAGGTGGCAAGTGCCGGGAATATCCATCAGCATTTGGATCTGATTGCCGGACTGCCATATGAGAATCTGGAGAGTTTCCAAAAATCCTTCAATGATGTCTATTTGTTGCGGCCGCAGCAGTTCCAACTTGGATTTCTGAAGGTCTTAAAAGGCTCGAAAATGCATGAAAAAGCAGAAGAGTACGGGATCGTTTACCATACACGCCCTATGTACGAGGTTTTATCGACAAAATGGCTGAGCTATGCTGAAGTCATCTATTTAAAAGGCATAGAAGAAATGGTTGAGGTCTATTACAACAGTTCCCAGTTTCGCTGTACGATGCTGGCACTGGAGCAGGAGTTTGACACACCGTTTGCCATGTATGAGGCACTGGCGGCATACTATGAGAAAAATGCTCTGAACGGAATGAATCATTCCCGTATGCGGCGCTTTGACATTCTTCATGATTTTATTCTGTCTTGTGTGAAAGAAGAAAACGTGCCGGAATACGAGGATGATCTGCTGATGGATCTTTATTTAAGAGAAAAAAGCAAGAGCCGTCCGTCCTGGGCTGCGGATCTTTCTGGATATAAGAGTGGGCTGCAGGAGTTTTTCAAAAAAGAAGCAGAAGAAAAACGTTATCTCAAAGATTATGAAGGCTATAGTTGGAAACAGATTCTGAATATGACGCATGTCGAGATCGATTCGAAGGGAGAATGGACGCTGTTTGATTACAAAAGGCGAGATCCGCTTACAAAGGATGCGGCAACGTATATAATTTCAGAGGTTCAGACAGAGAAAAACAGGGAGATGGAGAAAAAGGCATGATCAGAGACTATGTGGCACTGGATCTGGAAACGACAGGTTTAAGTCCGAGAAAAGATTCAATCCTGGAAATTGGTGCAGTGCGCGTAAAGGATGGAAAAGTGCAGGAAGATTATGCAGAACTGATTTATCCAGGTTTTCCGATACCAGAGCGCATTACAGAACTGACTGGAATCACTGATGAAATGGTTAAAAATCAGCGGGATGAGAGAACGGTTGTGGAAGAATTTCTGGAGTTTTGCAAAGATTCGGTGGTTGTTGGACATAACATTGCATTTGATTTGGGGTTTCTTTGTCAGAAAGCAGCAAATATAGGGGAAAAATTTGAAAATGAGGCACTTGATACGCTGAAGATTGCAAGAAAGTATCTGCCGGAACTGCCAAGCAGGAAACTGGGGGATCTCTGTGTTTACTATCAGATTGAGCAGAAACAGTGGCACAGGGCATACGAAGATGCCAGAGTGACAAGTGAACTTTATCGGAAACTGGCGGCAGATTTTTACAGGGAGGGCGATGCAGAGTTTGAACCTGGGAAGATTTCTTATAAAGTTCGAAAAGATGCACCGGCTACGAAAACACAAAAAGTATACTTGAATGATTTGATGAAATATCATAAAATAGAAATGAATGTTGCTTTGGATTCCCTGACCAGAAGTCAGGCATCCAGGATGGTTGACGGAATTATCTTCCGTTACGGGAAAATGAAGAGGTGATAGATATGATGAATTTTCGTGACAAAAAAACAAAGAGGATCCTTTCCGGAATTTTAGTAGTTTTGATCGTGATTGCAATGGTGCTTCCGACACTGGCAGCGGTCATTGGTATTTTTTAACAGGTAATCAGGGGTTATCAGTACTGTATCAGATACAGTATGGGAGGTTATATATTATGAAAAAAAACAGATATCCGGTACTGGCTGCGATTCTGGCACTGGCAGGAGCAGCCGTATTTTCGCCGAAAGCCGTTCTGGCGGCAGAAGGGGAGAAGATCAGCCAGGGAGTTTATATCGGGGATGTGGATGTTTCCGGTATGACAGAGGAAGAAGCGAAACAGGCAGTAGAAGATAGTATGGATGAAACCAAAGCTGTGAGCATAACCTTAAAAGCGGACAGTGAAGAGGCGGTAGTAAATGCCGGCGATCTGGGACTTACCTGGGAGAATCAGGAAGTCGTGCAGGAAGCTTTGGAGCTTGGTAAATCCGGAAATATCATTAAACGTTACAAAGATAAAAAGGATTTGGAGAACGAATCAAAAAAATATAAGATGGATTACTCCGCAGATAAAAATGTGATAAGGCAGGTGCTGGAGAATAAGGCAGATCTGTTTAACCGGGAACCGACAGATGCACAGATTTCTACGGACAACGGAAGTTTTGAAGTAGTGCAGGGAGAGAATGGGATTTCACTGAATGTGGATAAATCTGTTAAGAAGATTTACAAATATCTGAAAAATGACTGGGCTGGGAAAAATACATCAATCGAGCTTGTAGCTGATGTAAAAGAACCGGAGTGTACTACGGAAGATCTTTCCAGCATTACCGATGTACTTGGAACAGCCACTACATATTATGGTTCTACCAATGCGAGAAACAAAAACGTAGAGACCGGAGCAGAAAAACTGAATGGACATTTGTTGATGCCGGGAGAGACTTTTTCGGTTACACAGGAAGTGATTCCATTTACCGAAGAGAATGGATATGAACCGGCACCTTCTTACGAAAGCGGAAAGGTAGTAGACAGTTATGGCGGCGGCATCTGCCAGGTTTCCACAACGCTCTATAATGCGGTGCTTAATGCAGAACTGGAAGTGTTGGAACGGCATAATCATACGATGATCGTCACATATGTGGATCCATCCAAAGATGCGGCGATCGCAGAAGGTCTGATGGATCTGCAGTTTGCCAACAGTACCGATTATCCGATTTTTATTTCCGGTTATGCTTATGGCGGGGAACTGACCTTTACTATTTATGGACATGAGACGCGAGATCCGAACAGAACAGTGGAATATGTAAGCGAGACAACCGGAACAACGGATCCGGAAGGGGTGAAGCTGTATGCAGCCACAGATCAGCCGGTAGGTTACTTGAATCAGACGCAGAGTGCACATCAGGGACTGACGGCAGTACTCTGGAAGTACGTAACAGAAAATGGAGAAACTACAAAAGAGCAGGTTAACTACAGCAATTATCAGGCAGTTCCGGTTTCTTATGATGTAGGAGTTAATACGGACAATCCGACGATATCAGCAGCCATCCAGACAGCAATCGCAAACAACGATCTGGAGCAGGTACAGGCGATCATCAGCGGAAATTATGGTCAGACTTCCGGTACACAGACGACGGATCAGCAGCAGAGTGAGTCTCAGAAGTCGGAATCACAGTCGGGTTCTGACTCTTCTTCTCAGTCTGAAAGTGACAATTCTGGTACTGCCGCACCGGATGCGTCTGTTCCGGATGATACGACAGCAGACATTATTCAGTAAAGGATAAAAATATATGGATCTTGTTGTGACAAAATGGATAGCATTAAAAGGTACTTTTGAGCTGGCTTCCCAAAAAGAGGAGCAGCTTCTTGAACGTTTTCCATCTGTCATGCTAAAGGACGCAGTGGACTTTGAATGTGAACTGTCCACAGAGCGGGAATATCAGATTTCAGGCGGGTATGGCGCTGCCGCCATTTACCCGCTTGGAAAAGGCGGGATATTAAGCGGACTATGGAACATGCTGGAGCAGATGAAGGCGGGCATGGAGATCGATCTTCGAAAAATTCCTATCCGTCAGGAAACGATAGAAATCTGTGAGTTTTTCGACCTGAATCCCTACTATACAGATTCCGCAGGAGCACTCCTTGTGGCAGTGGAAGACGGATTCGGACTGGTTTCTGTGCTGGAGCGTGAGGAGATTCACGCGGCCGTGATCGGGAGAACGAACGATGGCAATGACCGTATCATCTATAATCAGGGAAATAAAAGATACCTTGACCGTCCTCAGAAGGAGGAACTGGAAAAGGTGTTCGGCTTGAATTAAAAGGAGGCTAAAAAATGAGAGAACAGATATTAACATTTTTGGAAAAAAACAGCCGTATTGATCCGAAAGAACTGGCGATATTACTGGGCAGCGATGAAGTGACGATCATGAACGAAATCGCAAAGATGGAAGAAGAAAAAGTCATCTGCGGTTATCATACACTGATCGACTGGGAAAAAGTTTCTGATGAGAAAGTAACCGCTCTGATCGAGGTGCGCGTCACTCCGATGCGAGGACAGGGATTTGATTCCATCGCAGAGCGTATTTATAATTATCCGGAGGTAAGGAGCGTATATCTGATTTCCGGAGCCTATGATCTGATGGTCATTCTGGAAGGAAAGACACTGAAACAAGTATCAGGATTTGTTTCTGACAAACTTTCCACACTGGACTCTGTTTTAAGTACAGCCACTCATTTCATCCTGAAAAAATATAAAGATCATGGAACGATTTTTACAAAGAAAAGTAAAGATGAAAGGATGCTGGTGACACCATGAAAAATGTAATTTCCGATAAAGTTCTGGGGATTCAGCCTTCCGGAATCAGAAAATTTTTTGATATTGTAAGTGAGATGGATGATGTTATTTCGCTTGGCGTGGGGGAACCGGACTTTGATACACCGTGGCATATCCGCGACGAGGGTATCTACAGCCTGGAGAGAGGAAGGACTTTCTATACATCCAATGCAGGTTTAAAAGAACTGAGGGAAGAGATCTGCAAATATTTAAGCCGCAGATGTAAAGTGGATTATACGATCGACGAGACGCTGATTACCGTAGGCGGAAGTGAGGCAATCGATCTTGCGATGCGTGTACTGTTAAATCCGGGTGATGAGGTGCTGATCCCACAACCAAGTTTCGTATCTTATCTGCCGTGTGCTGTTTTGGCAGATGGTGTTCCGGTTGTCATCAACCTGAAAGCAGAAAATGAATTCCGCTTAACAGCACAGGAACTGGAGGAAGCAATCACCGATAAGACAAAACTTCTGGTGCTGCCGTTCCCGAACAACCCGACCGGGGCGGTTATGACAAGAGAAGATCTTGAAGCGATCGCAGAAGTGATTATCCGCCACGATATTTATGTGCTTTCCGATGAGATTTATTCTGAGCTGACTTATGCAGGAGACCATGTGTCGATTGCAAGTCTGCCGGGCATGAAAGAACGTACGATTACGATGAACGGATTTTCCAAAGCGTATGCGATGACCGGATGGAGACTTGGCTATGCCTGCGGACCAAGAGAGATCATTAAGCAGATGACAAAGGTACATCAGTTTGCGATCATGTGTGCTCCGACCAATAGTCAGTATGCAGCGGTAGAAGCTCTGAGAAACGGCGATGATGATGTGATCAAGATGCGTGAGGCATACAATGGCAGAAGACGTTATCTGATGCATGCATTTGCAGAGATGGGACTGCCGTGTTTTGAGCCGCTTGGAGCGTTTTATGCATTCCCGTGCATCAAAGAGTTCGGCATGACTTCCGATGAGTTTGCATCCAGACTGCTGAAAGAAGAGAAGGTAGCTGTCGTTCCAGGAAGTGCATTTGGTGAGTGCGGAGAAGGATATCTGCGAATTTCTTATGCTTATTCACTGGAGGATTTAAAGAAAGCGCTGGATCGCATTGCAGATTTCGTGAAGAGACTGAAAGAAGAGGGAAGCAGATAATGGCAAAGCTGAATATCGTGCTTTTTGAGCCGGAGATTCCGGCAAATACCGGAAACATAGGAAGGACCTGTGTAGCAACCGGGACAAGACTGCATCTGATCGAACCGCTGGGATTCCGCTTAAATGAAAAAGCATTAAAGAGAGCCGGGATGGATTACTGGAAAGACCTTGACGTGACCACGTATATTGATTATGCCGATTTCCTGGAGAAGAATCCGGGAGCCAGGATCTATATGGCAACGACCAAGGCAAAGAAAACCTACACGGAAGTGCTTTATGAGCCGGGCTGCTATATTATGTTTGGAAAAGAAAGTGCCGGGATCCCGGAAGAAATTCTCGTTGAGAATCAGGAGACGGCGATCCGTATTCCAATGATCAATGATGTCCGCTCCCTGAATCTGGGAAATTCTGTTGCAATCGTGCTTTATGAGGCACTTCGCCAGAATCACTTTGATCATATGCAGTTGGAAGGAGATCTGCACAGGCTGCACTGGAAAGAATAATCCAGGCAGGACAGAAAAATAAGAATTTACGGAGGATGTGGACAGGTGCAAAGGAATCCAAAAGCAGAATAGAAACAGCATGAATCAGAACGCCAGAACCTTCAGAAAGAAAATCTTCTGACCCCCTGCG
>OLQG01000268.1_pt1 | contig 45274 bp, 51 predicted proteins | sample 1672221 | NCBI WGS metagenome assembly OLQG01 (sample SAMEA3136660, study PRJEB25190) | human gut metagenome | biome: human gut; feature: human-associated habitat; material: faeces | place: Austria | collected 2013
AATGGCATTATACGTATCAATCACCTTCATAATTATGTGTTCTCCTTCTTATTATCTATTATTATTTTATGGTAAAAAAATAAGACCAGTTATGGTCTTGCCCTTGGTTCATTCATCTTATTTTTCCTTTCTTTGCTTGTGTATTAGTGTCATGTCAGTATTCGAAGCTTCGGACGCTCACATGGCATTAATAATCAGCAAAACACGAAGTATACGTATGAACTTTTAACATGTTCAGCAGGAGTGGTTAGAGAATATACATTTCCAAACCTGCCAGAACATAAAATATCATTTCCTGTTCTTATTGGTGCAAGTTCTAATATAGCTGGTTGCGTTGTTGCAAGAGACGTAAATACTACTGGGAAAATAAAAGTATATAGTCCAATTCAACAAGATGTCCAAGTATTGCTTATTATGCTCAATTAAGCTTTCCAGAATTTGCAATTTCATCTTGAACATATACAGTTAGATGGCAATACAGTAGTGATTGGGCAACATTTGTTGATACTTGTAGATTATATACAAAGAAACGTAAATGCAGCTGATTGTCAACAGCATTAAAAACATAGAGTGTAACGTGGTTTTAGTATGATTTCCAAGGTCTATAGTTATCTCCATTATGCGCTGTAAAGTGGCGAACGTTATTATTAATATCCCACACTTCTATAGTAGAATAACCTGAATATGATCTGCAAACAGTTATTAATTGCCTACTACTTGTGCATGGATTTGATAAATTAGGATAGTCTTCTTTCCATGCAGCAAATTTTATTCCAGTACCATTAGCTAATTTAATAAGTATCTGATCCCATGTTGCAGATGCTGTTAATCCAATTTGAGATAAGGAACTGTAGAATTTAAAATTCGTGTTTAGTGCATTAATCCCTAACGCCTCTTTCAACTGCGCTATAGTAATCTTCTGAGTTGTAGAGCCGTTCTCCAATACCACGATATCCGTATCCGATACTTTGGTAGCTGCTGGGAGAGCTGATATTAGTGTACTTTGTATAGATTCAGACATTTTTCTTCAATCCTTTCTTGGAATTTTTTCAATTACTTTATTATTCTTTGTCATCAGGTACTTGCCATCTTTGGTGGCCAGTGCGTATACTTTGTCAATGATCTTCACTGAAAGGACAAAGCTTGCCCCCGCATTAACTGGGTTCGGCGTCATCCTCACATCGTTGATTAATATGTTTGCCATATCACTTCACCGCCACTTCTACTTCTGCAATCAACTTTTCGTCCAGTATTTCATACATGACCAGAAGCTTGTACATGCCTTTCTTTTTGGGCTGTATGAGGGTGTCCAGAATGTGTTCCTGGATTTCCGGATGTCCGGTATCCTCTGGTTCCTTCGCACCCCGGTAATACAGCTCATAGGAGGCTGCCGTGATCAGAAAATTTTCATTTTTACAGGAGCAGACTCGCAATCTCACATGCTTCTGTTCTCCAAGCTCAAACGGTACAGTCATTACACCCACAACCTCCTATCAGTTCTACATAGTATTCAGATTCCAACAGTTCCTCATAGTATGGACATGGCTCAATATGTACACATAAAGATGCCAGATCTATTGTAATGATATATTTTGCTGTATATCCTACATTTCCAGCTTCATCAATGGCTGTCAGATCTACCACAAAAGCACCGTCAAGGCTTGCGGGGACGATGGCTTCCCATCTGTCCCCCTGTGCTCTTGTAAGCGTGATATCCTGCCCGTTGATAGTTCCTTTAAGCATTACTACCATGCTTCCACCACCTTATCAGTCGGTAACCTCAACAGAGATTACGAAGGTTTTTCCAGCATCAACCGGATTCGGTGTCATAGTTACAGCCTTAATTGCCGGTGCCTTAGTATCCAGTTTCACTGTTCTGGTCACAGTGGTACTCTTTCCGGCACTGTCTGTAGCTACAATAGTAATAGTATTGGAGCCTTCAACCAGTGTTACAACCTTAGACCAGGAACCATTAGAAGCAACAGTTGCCGCCTCTGCATTGCCATTGTTAAGCTTAACTGTAACAGATACCGGGCTGGAGGTAAGATCATTGGTGGTACCCTGAACGTTACAAGCTGCCTGATTTGTTACAAATCCATCTACCGGAGATGTAACAGAAAGTGTCGGCGGTACAGTATCGATCTTAAAGGTCACACTCTTCTGGGAAGCAGCATTTCCATCATAATCAGATGCATCAATCTTGATCGTATGACTACCATCGGCAAGTGCCGTACCAGGGGTATAAGTACATTTATAGCCACCGGAAATTGCAGTCTTAGAAATACTATCCCCTGTGATCTTGCTTCCAGAATCAACGGTAACGCCAATAGTTGACGGATTCACACCGGAATCGTCATCAGTCACAGTCCAGGTGATGCTTGGTTTATTGTTTGTAATCAGTGCACTGGCTGTAGGATATGTGATTGCAAGGACTGGCGCCACTCTTTCCTTAACCCGTAACTGCAGGGAACTTCCAAGGGTGGAGTGGCTGGCATCCGCTGTGGAAGTATTGTTTGCATCATCTGTGGCCCTGACTGTCACATCGTAATAATGTCCGGACTGAGAGTAACTTGACTTACCAGGCGCTGTAATAGTCGCCTCATATCTTCCAGTAGAACTGTTATAGCTTAAATTCACTGTCTGGCCATTAACAATAGCCTGTACTGTTTTTACACTCATTTTTTTCATTCCTTTCGTGAAATATTGTTGATAAGTTCTTTTAACTGCTCTACCTCTGCTGATAAAGCATCAATTTTAGAAAGTAATATCTGGTTATCTGACTGCAATGCCAGAACCTTCTCATGGTCGTTTTTCAGCATGGCAAACATGCATGGGATCATAATGCGGTAATTCCAGTTTTCAGCTTTACCTTTTTCATTATGGTCAACAGCTAATGGAAATCTGCGGTCAATGTCCTCTGCCAGGAACATTGGCATTTCTTTACCATAGCGCTCATCATGCTCAGACAGATAATCATCCTTGTATTTCGCCCAGATAACCTTAATCCGGTAAAGTTCATCTAACTCTTCCTCTTGAACCGTTTTTCCAATGGTCTTATAGCGCATAGATGAGCTGGCCACATAACCAACGGAATAGTTATTCATATTTAATGCCAGGGTATTTGCAGAAGAGGTAGAACCCAAACCATATATATTAAGTTCCCCGGATCCGTCATAAAATTCTGTTCCATCGTCAGCTTTCGTAGTCCTTCTTTGGGTATATATACTTAACCCATACTTCACCATCGGAGTTCGCCCGTTAGCAGATAACACGGCATCTCCGCCGAATACGATCCGGCCATCCTTATAAAGACGGATGCTACCGTCATCTGACTCTAAATAATCGGAAATGATCTTCCAGCCGGCAATTGCACCAGTTCCGGCAGTTACAGTCCCTGAAAACTCACCTTGGTTAAAATGTACACCTGTGTTGTTAATGTATCCGATTTCGTTCCCGGATGCATCCAGGATAGACAGCAGGCCGTTTCCATTATTAGCACCGCCAAGCTTCAAGGTACCGCCCTGGGCGAAATCAAAGGATATGTAAAGCTCCCCATTTACCATGGTAACGCTCTTGATCGTACCGTTTTTACTCAGCTTGTTAAAAATATCCTCCTGTGTCTGTCCCTTGACTGCATTGCTTGCCTTTTTTTCCGCTATTGAAGTAGCAACAGTAGAAGCGATATCATCAACAGTCTTCCCTTGGATGGAAAAGCTGCTGACCTTCATCTCAACATTTCCATCCTCATCAATATACAGGGTAACGGATCCATCCTTGTTCACAACCTTCAGCTTCTTAGCATCCACCTGGTCACCGGTTACATGCAACGATCTGATATAGGTTGCATTGATGTATAACTGGTTGCCTTCCTTATAGATACCTTTGATCCTGCCATCGTCTGTAAGCAAGTTAAAAATATCCTCATGCGTCAAAGCTGCCATATCTACCACCAGGGGAATGCTCAGCCTGTCAATCAGCTGGGTGGTGCCGCCTGCAGCATACAGAGATACCCTCAGCTCCACGAAATCCCTTGGCACTGCCAGGAACTTCCCACTCCTTGTAGTCAGCAGCTTTCCATTTATGGCAGCGATAGCCGAATACAGCAGATGGGTTATCTCTGCCTCGTCTGTGGATGATGTGTAGACTGTTTTCCAGGTGTTCCCGTCTGTCGTCTCCTCGATTACAAAACGTCCTGCATAAGGCGGTCTTCCGCCAGTCCCGCTTCTATATCCGGAAAAAGTAATACTGTCCGGATACAAAAGTCCGTCAGCCCCACGCTTTATGACGGTATTGGAGCTTTTCAAGTAGTACATTTCCCCTGGATCACCATCTGCGCCATCCTTTCCCGCATAGTTCTTGGAAAGGTTAAATTTCTTAGACACCGAGACGCTTGACAGATAGGTGGCGCGGATCGTCACCCAGCCTTTGTCCGTTGTAAGCCCGGTCACTGTATAGGTCCGGGAGTTTTTATCCCAGCTTCCAGTCACACCTGATGATGTGGTAACCGTATAGGTACAATCCTTAGAAATGTCATTTGAGCCGTACATGACCGTAGCTGTGGTCGTGATCCCAGAAGGAAAGCTCTTATAGTTTCCGCTTGAATCGACCGGGATTCCCTGATAATCATCAGATAAGAGCATGGTCATGTTCTTATTATCACTGAGAACTTCCGAAATAGTCTTGTCCCCAATGTGGACACTGTCCGGGTTCATAGAAACAGACTTCTTGTCAATGTCAGCTTCGAAAATGACATTTCCATCATCGTCCATGATCTCAATCCGTCCCGTTTTCAGCCAGTTAGCGTTAATCCCCACGGCATCAAGGATTTTCGTAATGGTAGTGCCATCCACCAGGGCACCAACGTTCCAAGTCTCCCCTCCATCCGTAGACATTCCCCATCCTTCCCGGTTCAGTTTGATCACAACCCGGGATTCTTCCAAAGTGGGCTTATCACACAGATATAAAATACTGCTGCCATCCTCCTGCTTCACAGAAACCGGGAAAAGTCCCTGCGTCTCGTCCATTGCTTTCTTCAGATCATCAAAGGCTTTGTCTATTTCCGCTTTTTGTTTCGACCAGACTGCCCTTAAATCTTTGTAAACTTTTGTTTCTTCACTAAATCTGGTTGCCGATCTTTTGGTCGGCGTCTCGGCTCCACAAAACAGTGTCTGATCTGCATTCGCAGTATACGTTACTCCAGTGAAAACAGTTTTATAATAATTGCCCTTCAGGTCCACAATTAGTCCAACATCACCAGCTTCCCTAACTGGATCACTCTGGCAATTGATGGATAATGGCCTAAAACGCAAGCCGTTGATTTTTTCTCCCAGGTATAAAGCTACAGTTTCACCATTCCCCTGAACCAATTTGTTTCCGCTAATCTCCAGGGCATATTCTCCTGTTCCACATAACGAGGAGTTTTCTCTTCCCCCTTCGTTCTCCTCGTTTACTTTTATTCCGGTAATCACAACGTCATCTGTTGACAATAGGCTGCCATTTTTCCATTCTGTTATCTGGATAAGCCTGCTATTGTCAACATCGATCTTATTGCTATTTCCTGGAACTACTATTATTCCTTCCTTTATCCAGGAAGCTTCCAACAGGTCTGTATCGTACCATCTGAGGGACAAAGTTCCATCCGCATTGATTCTGCTGAATTTACATGCAATCTGTCCAACAAAGCATAAAATGTCTCTAAAATTCAGACTGTCCTCATTCGGCCTTCTGTTAACAACATACCCACTATTATCAAAATTAGCCGAATCTCCTGACAGGCGCACCCCACAGCAGCTGCAAGCATCTTGTACGATTTGTCCCAAAGTAGCCGGATAAGACAATTTACTCAACGAATATGGCTTGTCAAATCTAATCATATTGTCATATGCTTTTACGGCTATAACAGATCCAGTGTCTTCACCAGGTTCCGCAGTATAAATTCCCCTATCCAACCACTCTGTTGTCCCATCCGGGAGTTCTAAGCCTATAATTGCTTTTATCGTAGCTCCGTCAAAATCCACGCCAGTAAATTTGCCATCGATATTACTCAGTTTTATATTCAATTGCTTGGCAATGGCGGAGCCAAGGTCAAAGCTGTTCTGCCCAGACGTATTATCCAAAATCTGAAATAAAAGCAGTTCCATATCCTCTACCGTTTTGGAACTGCCATCCTGAAACTGAATTTCTACTCTATGATGTAATATTCTATTTTTCTTGATTGCCTCTTTATAGACATTTGATGCGTTAATCATTCTGCTACCTCTGAATAATATCTACAGATACCGACTTATACCAATATTCCCCGTCTCCAATGTCTCCCAGGTGTTCCTTACTCAGTGTTCCCCGATATGATTCTATTGTGATGTCTACACCGCAATCATGGAAAGAAAAAGGGAAATATCCGGCAACAAGCGTGTTCTTTATCAGTTTTACAGATCCTTCTGTAAGAAATCCCCACTTGATTGATAAATTTTTCTTTTCAGCAATTACATCTCCAACCATACGTCCTGAAAGAGTTCGTCCTGTATCAGATGTCCAGATCAGTTCGTCGTTCACGCTTAACGACACAGGAGCCGGGAGTACTACGCTCCCGGACCACAGGATTTTCTTTTTGCTGGAACCATCAGTAAAAACATCAGCCATTTATCTCACCTCCACCGTATTATATCTGGTGTCGTTTGCTGCCTGCGCATTTCTGACAGCCGTTGCAACCTGATTGGAATCCATATAGAAACCTAGCTCAGAAAGTGCCGCTACAATCCTCATAACTGCACGGTTAATAATGCTTTCCAATTCTTCCCGGGAAATATTTCCACCTGCCATGGAAGCTGCCTTTAACGCCATCTCCTGAAGCTTGTCCTCTGGAGAAACAATCTCCCCTTGGTGCCGATTATCACCAATCATTGCAAGCTGGGGCGTGTTAGCTTTTACGAAACCACCGTTAGCAAGCATTGGAATCGTTCCTATAGTTGGAATGCTAAAACCGTTAAAGCCCCACCAGTTTCCTCCAATCCCAGGGATCCAGTCTGGGACAGTGATCTTAAAGCGGATATTGTTCACTTTACTGATAAGTCCGTTTACAATTCCCAGAACACTGTTAAATCCGCCAATAATAGCGTTAATAGGTGTTTTGGCAATATCGGAAAGCCCTCTGAACACTCCAACAAAAATATTCTTAATTCCTGTCCAGGCTTTTTGCCAGTTGCCGGAAAATACTCCAGATATAAAATCATTGAATCCATTAAATATCTGCTTTACATCCCGGATAACATCTTTGGCGCTTTTTAGAAATCCTTTTAGAACGTTTCCAAAAATTCCAAAGTTATTGGTCCAGGCCGTCTTGAATATTGAGCCAAGCCACTTAGAAAACTGGGATAATTTTTCCTGAATCCAATCCCATTTTTCTTTTATATCATCCCGCAGTGCTTTTACTGCATTTTTCACATTATCTCTTAATGTTTCAAATGCTTTCACAGCTCCATCACGAAGCTGAGCTGTTTTTTCAATCACCCAGTCCCTTAATTTAGCAGCATACTCACAGATAGTATCCCAGTTCTTATATAGCAGGATTCCAGCTGCTATTGCGGCAGCAATCCCGATTACCAGCGGGCCTCCAAGTGCCCCAACCAGTGCTTCGACTCCTGTTTTCACAAGCGCCACTGCTCCGGAAATACTTTTAATGGAGCTTACAACATTAGCTATCGTTGTAATAAAACCAGCTACATTTGTGACAAATTCGCTTATCTTCCAGGCTGCGAAGAATGAGGCTATAACCGTTGCTATCGTCTGAATCACTCCCGGATTGGCTGCGCACCAGTCTGAGAAAGTTTTCAATACTCCATTAATCCTGTCCCAGATTGCTCCAAAAACACCGCCGGTCCACTGCGCTATTGGCTGCAGTACACTATCCCAGAACCACTGAAACATAGGCTGTAAGGCTGCAAGTATACCATTAAACACGCCGATAACACCGGACAGGGTTTCCAGGAATCTTGGAACCACTTCATTCGCTGTCCATGTTCCCAGTGGCACCAGAACATTTTCCCAGAACCACAGGAGTCCTTCCCCTACATGAATGGCAAATGGAGCAAGGGCTTTCCACAATCCATTTAGACTGCTCCGGATCTTGTCGAAGTTGACTTTCATCAGTCCGTTATTCAAGGCATCTATAAAACGTGGGATACCTGTGCCAAGGGTCCATTTTCCAACTGGTACAAGGAAATTCTTCCAGAAATCCTTAAGGGAATTAAATGTAAATGTTCCAAGCCTCGCAAGGCCTTCATTCCACAGCCTTTTTAAAGACTGTGTAGCCGGATCACACAGCTTTTTGATATTCCGGAACATTTTTGTAAACTGTTTGTCCGCTTTATCTACAACAGTTTCACCCTGGGCAAGACTGCCGAAATCAATTCCAGCCCCACCTGCTCCCCCTGTTCCTGTTCCGCTTCCGGAAGAAGGTGTGGAGCTGGTACTGTCTGTCTGGCTGTCCAGCTTATTCACCTGGTCAAACCCCATGAGGGCACGCATTTTCTCAGCTGCTTTCTGGGCGGATTTGGCAACGCCATTATTAGCACTGGAAAGATTATCTGCTGAACTGGCTGCATCGTCCATTCCCGTGCTTGCGCCTGCTGCCGCACTTCCGATAGCTGAAATCTGTCCGGAAGCACTGTTACTGGATTTCTGACCGGTAATCAGCTCTGTAAACGATTTAAAGGCGTTTGCCAGAGTGATCAGCTTTCCAATTACCGTGTTGATCACTCTGATAACCGGAGTGAAAAGATTTATCAGTCCCTGGCCAATCGCAGCCTTCAGGGAATCAAACTGCAGAGTAAAAATCCTTACCTGGTTTGCCCAGGAGCCTGAAGTCCTTGCAAAATCCCCCTGGGCTGCTGCCAACTGGTTTTGTACAAAGGAATACCTTAGCGCAACCTTTTCTGCTTCTGACATCTTCGCTGTTGTCTTCCCGAAACCATTCGCCAGAGCATAACTGTCAAGGGCAGTCTGACTCATGACTACGCCAAGATCTTTCAAAGATTCCGTTTCGCCTGTGAAAACGGATTTCAGCTTGGTGTATGCTTCATCCTGTGACAGATTATAGAAAGACGCCACATCACCTGCCAGCTTGGTAAGGCTGGAGCCCATGTTATAAGCCTGTTCCTCGGAAAATCCAAAGGCTTTCGCCATTGCCCCGAAGGTACCGGTGAACTGCTTTGCCATGGTCTCAGAAAGCCCAAAGCTCTGGGCTGCACTCTTGGCAAATTTATCAACCTGTGCGGTCATGTTCGGGAATGTAACGTCTACAACATTCTGAACCTCTGCCAGGTCTGAGCCAAGCTCCAGGCACGACTTTCCGAAGTCAGTCAGCTTCTTAACTGCAAATGCACCAACTAACAAGCTCCCTAGTTTTCTTGTGAGCGTTCCTATTCCACTCACCCGGGTCTTTAATGATGAAGCATCATTCTCAATTTCAGAAGATGTTTTTTTGAATTGGCTTCCAATTCCTTTTATGTGTTTCTTTACTTCTCCCGAACCGCTTTCGCTATCTCTTTCAATTAAGAGCCAAGCTTTTCGAAACGCCTCACTGGCAGACTCACCTTCTTTTTTATAAACAGATGCAATAGCTGCAGCCTTAGACTTAGCAGAACGCTCCGTTTGGCTGAGAATTTTATCAATTTCCGTGTTCCCAGTTTTGATCGCTTCTGTTGATTTCTTTGCAGCCTGTGAAAAGCTCTGATTAAATCTATCTTTTACTTTTTTGCAAGAATCATTGATGCTTGCAAGCATTTTGCTACCATCAAATGATAAATCAAATGAAATTCCAGCGATACTTGTTGCCATATATGCCACCTGCCTCTATCATGAGGACATCGACACATGGCACTACTTGTCCTGGTTAATCTTTATTTCAAATTCTTTTTTACAATGGCGCCCTTGGCACCGGATGAAAACACCCCGGCATTTGGCATCCGGGGTGTACTGTATCTTCTGTTCGTGTCCGCAGAAAGGGCATTTTACCTTGTTTTTATCCATTCGCTCCTCCTGCCATATCAATAAATGCCTGTTTCATAGCCTCCAGAAATTTATTTCTGTCTTCCTCTGAAACCTTCATAGCTTGTTTATTTCTCCATTCGCGGCGGATCCGGTGCTGTTCCGGGGTGAAATGCTTCAAGATTTCTTCATCCTCTTCTGCTCGGATTGCTACGATCCTGCCAAGGGCTGTATCCGGGCCTATTCCGGATAGAAGATCCGAAAACTCGTTCCAGGGCATCCCTGCTGGAATTTCCTTAGAAAGACGTAACCCGTACTGTGATTGAAACGATGATACGATCAGATCAAAATCATCTATCAGATCATAGTACGGGTTACTGCTCTCCCTGGTCTTCTTCTCCCTGGATCAGTTCCATTGCGGTCTGGATAACGATCATAAGATCTTTGAAAGGCAGACGCATTTTTTTAATCTCATTACGGTCTTTTTCGCTGAACAGTTTTTCATAAGCCGCAACTGTCGCTTCTGTATCAGAAGAGCCTTCTTTAAACAATCCCATGATTTCAAGCATAGTGCCCGCATCTGCATTTACTATGAATTTTCTGCCCTTGATAATCAGGGCAGGATTTTTATCAAAGCTTAATTTCTCTGTAATATCAATACATTTTGCCATTTGTTTTCTCCTTTTTCTTGCTAAAAGCCGTATTTACTATGCGGCTGGTGTAATCTCCGGTTTTCCATTGCTCATAATATCGAATTCAAGAGGTGCTACAGCTGTGGAATCTCCGGATCCAACATTCTTCACATTGATAACTGATTTTGTAAACTTCACAACAGTACCATCCGGGAAAGTCCACTGTGTATCAGCTTCCGCATTTCTTCCGTTCTTCCATGCCAGTCCTGCAACAAAATCATTTCCGGCATCCCCGACATTACGTTTTGCAGTTACCGAAATTGTAATACTCTTGGATGTCATTAAACGTCTGGTCCATCCTTCTGTGTCAAATGGGTTCCACTCTTCCACTCCATTGTCAAAAGATACGGAAAAGGTTACACAGTCTGCAATATTTTTCAGTGAAGCAGTGCCGCCTGATGCTGCTGTGTCTATCTGGAACTGGTTCTCGTAGCATGGATATACGCCAGACTTGGAACCTGCGAACAGCTGAAGGTTCATCACAATTTTATTCTTCATCCTTATTTCCTTTCTTTTCAAAAATCACTGCCAGTTCTATAACCATCTCGTAGATACCGGAATCATCTACACCTATATCCTGAAGATCATAGACTGGCAGGATAAATTTAATAGTTTCATCGTTTACAGTTGCATTTCTGGTAGCTCTAACAGCTTCAAATAAAGCTTTTCCGGCTTTTTCGGTCTCACGCTGGGATTTATTCCAGTGTACCAGCAAAGTGACGTATTTCGTGCCGTAGGACTCCAGCTGAGGGCCGCCGATTGCCACCTTATACTCATGCTGGTGTTTACTGTTATAAACCCCAACTATTTTTTCCGGCTTATCCGGAATTGGTCCAACATACACAGTCCCCTGTGTGAGCGTCTCAATATAATCACTGATATCTGATAACGTCATAAACCAGCCAGCCTCCTATAGTTTTCTTTGAATGCTTCCACTGCAAAATCAGCATTTTTTCCACCTGGAAGCCAGTCCTCGTACCATTTGCCTTTTGCATTCGGGTTTTCATCCTTTTTAAAATGAAATTCTGGATGAAAATACAGGCGTCTGGCATAAGGCGTACTGGATATGATACTTGCTTTTCCGTGACTGCTTTCAGATGTATCAACAAAAGTACTCTCATTCTGCAAAGCACCGGTATCTCTTGGAAACACCTGTGCCTGCTCAACTTCTGTATGTAAATCTTCTGCAGTCTGCTCCAGGGCTGCCACCTGTGCCCGTGTCAGCTGATTGATCTTCGGAAAGTTAAGTTTAACAGTCGAATTGACCTTGATCATATCAGAAGCACCTCCGTGTAATTTATGGTACCGTCCGGATTTCTGGCTTTCCTGGCTTCCTGGATCTTTCTCTTGACACCAAATATGGTTGCTGTACCGCCAGATATTACCGGAAGTTGCGGGCAGATATCTCCCGGGAATAATGCGGATCCGGTAATCTGAACTATTTTCTTGTCAGCTGTGAAGATCGTCTTTGCTTTGTCCTGGTAATTGCATTTCCCGGAATATTCAAAACATGGAAGAGGTTCCCCGTATTTATTCCGTCCTTCCTGCTCCATCACTAAACTGATATCCGTCCTGCAAAGCCTTTTGGGTACTAAACATGGATATTTCATGGCTCACCTCGCTAATCTGCAGCACAGCCCTGTCTGACACAACAATGCATACAGATCTCTTTTCATTGCCACGCCTTTGTCTGTGAATACGTTCCAGCTGCTGCCGAACTGGGCAGACACACCGTTAATGCTGTAGCTTGAAAGTATAGAATTGATCTCATCTGCATTCTCGGTTTCAAAATCTGCCTGCTGGCAGACAACATCCTGAATGATATCCTGCTGAAACTGTGTCAGGCTGGAAAATCCCCGACCTACAATCCGGTTGTAGGTCAGGGAATCAATGTGCCGAGACGCAATCTGCAGAGCTCTCGCAATGTCATTTTCTAAAATCAGGGTTCCGCCGTAAGTATCCGTATAGTATTCTGGGGTTGTATATGATTCATAAGACATTTTCTCACCCCTTATCAGGCGCCAACCTCTGCAGTATCAACATCCACATAAATGCTGTCGATTTTGCCATCACGGCCATTCGGAAATACAAATACATCGGAGAAAGATCTGTTCTGATACAGATATCCATCGCCTTTTGTATGTGCGCCAGGTGCAAAGTAATAGATGCTGCTGATCTTCGGTACAGTCTTACAGGTCTGTCCACAAGCAACAAGTACGTTGATCTTGTGCGCACCTGTCACTGCTTCAACACCGCTTCCAGCAGTTACCTTTTTCTGCGGTTCAAATCCACCGTTTTCCGGCTCCCAGTTAAATGCATCATAGAATCGCTCATCATCGATTACTTCCATGATCGGCACCCCATCAATGTCTGTTACTCTGGTCTCAATGCCAAGACCGCCTTCTGCGATCTGTGTCATTTCGATCTTACGAGTGAACTCTGTGGACTGCTCCAGGGCATCCATGATCTCACTGCGAACATACATGAGCAGGGATCCGTTCGCTTTGTATCTTCTGAGTTTTCCTTTTGCAAGGATATCTTTCAGCATTCCAAAGACTTTTGCCTTAGTATATGTGGAAATTGCTGTGGATCTGTGATAGCCTTCTGTCTTCTGGGCTGCCTGGGCAACTTTGGAGAAAAACAGTGCATCTGTTTCCGGAACCACCCATGTCTGTTCGAACACTCTGGAAATGTTCTGGATAGAAGCTGTAGCATTTGTCTCATCAACATCTGCCTTATCTACCATGAACTCAACATCACGGTCATGTGTCAGTGTGTACGGTACGTCTTTCTGTTCATAAGAACCGACATTCCAACCGCCTTTTCTGTTGTGGTTTTTATATCCGGATGTACTCATCTGGGTAAAATGAAAAGTTTTGGCGTCAAGCCATCTAACATTACTGGTTACAAATGGAGAGGTCAGGGTTCCCTGCATCAGGATTTCAAGGAGTTCCGGGCTCCACTGTTCTGCATAATTCAATGCCATATCTTATACCTTCTTTCTTTTTTAGTTCCAACGGTTCCAACGCTTTGTTGGCACTGCTGTCTGGTTTGTAGTAGTCTGCTGTGGATGCTGTGCCGGATTACCGCCGGTTCCTACCTGGGTAAATCCGGTTTTTCCATCAGCCTGTGGTTTTAGTGCCGGAACGTCTTCCAGCACCTTGTTTACAGCTGTTTTCAATGTTTCCTCATTGATGTTTCCATCTTCTCCCATAACCTGGCTTAAATCAGCCATTTTAAGGATATATGGAATTGTCTTTGCTTCGATTCCCAGGGAAACTGCCATCATTGTGGCTGCTGATTCCACCTGTGCCGCCTGAACAGCTTTCTGAGATGCGGCAAGCTGTGCCTGTGTTTCTGTAATCTGGTTCTGCATCCCGATAACGTCCGGCTGATTTGCCGCTTTCTGTTCTTTAAATGCGGTAATTGCCTGCTCCACTTCCTGCTGTGATAATCCCTGCTGCCTAAAATAGGCTTTCAGGGCTGTATCTTCTTTCGCAGCCAGTGTTCCATCCAGCATCTGCTGAATCTTTCCATAGTCAATCGCAGGTGTACTCTGCTGATTGCTCTGAGCCGCAGTCTGCTGAGTATCAGGATTCTGAGTTGCTGTATTGTTATTTTCCATTTCTGGACTCCTTTCCGTTTTGAGAGTGTCGCTCTTATGTCTTCCATTGTCATCAGTGTCACTGGTCACGCACCTTTTTGTGTCATATCGTGTTTGGACGTAAAAATAAGACGCTTAACCCTGCGCCTCAATGGGAGATTTTGGATCACCGCCTTTCTGATCTTCAACGGTCTTTACCAGCTGCAGATTTACTAGATACTCTGCTCTTTTCCGTGACACTTCCAGTTCTTCCCCGGCTGTACGAAGAACCAAGTCATTTTCTTTGTCACGGAAGTTGTGCTGCACTATCACCTTCAAATAACCACCTCCTTATTGTTTTGGCAACTGTCTTCTTAAGCCCTCTGAAAGCAGAATAAATCCCATAAACCGAAACTAAAATTACCGCAAAGTAAGTTGAATATACACCTACCGCAATCACCATCTTAACTGCTACCAGCAAAATTCTCACATTCCACATCTCTATCCAAATATAAAATGCAAGTTTAAAAAATGTAAGCAACAGGTCCTTACCTTCAATTACTACAGTTTTCATTGTCTTTACTCCCTATTTGCGCCGGCGCAAATTTAATCATTATGTGTGACTTTAAGTCCCCACTGCGGAAGGAAATTAATCTCATAATGATACTTGTCCACATCCGATCCAGAAATGTCTTCAACTACATACATGGTATAGTCATTCAAATAAACATAGTCTTTCTGGTACTTTCCTTCTGCGGTCTCAATAATTACTTCCAGTTCTCTTGAAGAATTATTCTTCAGTGCAAATGTTCCAGTCAATTCCAACAGGATTGTATCTGTTCTGGCATTCAAAACAGTAAGTTTTCTGGTTACATTGAAGTTATCTGCCTCCTGTGAAATGTTCGCGCTCACCTGGTCAGCTTCTGTACAGCCAGTAGCACAAAAACATGTCAGGATTACCAGTGCCATTAATACTACAATTCTTTTGGTTGCTCTTCTTTTCATTTTCTTCATCCTCTCTTTCTTAAAAATAAGCACAAAAATAACACGTCTTATGGCGTGCTATCATTGTTTTTATAACTGTATTGATATTTTTGAGTATAAAAATACCACTAGCCGTTTCTGACTGGTGGTATTTAGTACCATAAAAACGTTTTCTCTGTTGGTGGGTTCTCCATTTTCGCCAAACGTTTCAGTTCATTCCGAACATGCGGTGCTGCGAAAGAACTTGCATTTTCATGTTCTGTAACTTTTCCATCCTCAATTCTCATAAAACCTTTGGGTTCTTTCCCCTCTGGGTAATAGTCGGCAGAAATCATATTATTTGTCTTTTTTATGTTTTTCAAGATTACCATAATATTCTAACGCCTCCTTCGGGTAATCAAATTTTTCAGTGGCCAGCTCATGTGCTTTCCAGTGCTCCATACTAGGATTTTCTCTTTTTATTTTCATTTCAAGGAGCTCATGCTCTATTAAAGTGCGGTCATGCGGCTTAATGTCTTTTCCTGTCATAAGCCGTTGCCAACTCTGAGCTATGGCACAATCAGGATCAAATCTGCGGTATGCCTTTAAATCCGAATCAAACAACGATTCATCTTCAAACAGATATGCCTTTATCTTTACTATATCAGATTTTTCTTTTCCTAGATTTTCAGCAATCTTCTTTGCATCAGTAGAAAAACTCCTGACCTCTTTGTAGTACATCTCTGCAAAGTTTTCTGCCTCTTCACTGAATATATCTGTAATTCTGGCTCCTGATATCATTATAGCAGAGTCCGCATCATTTGCAACGGATTTCCACTCATTTTGTTTCTGCTCATACTTCTTTTTGTTCTCCGGATCCAGGGAAAAATCTGCTAACCTACCGAACTTCTTTTCCTGCCTCTTTGCATACTGCTGCCGGTTTTCCTGTTCCTGCTTCCGTACCAGTTCATTCAACTCCGCTTTGGTATACCTGCTCTTCTCTGGCGGGGTGCTGATTCCTTCGAAATATGTAGTGTGGCTATCTTTGCAGCGCGGATGGTACAGGCCTGCGGCTATGGCACTGCTCATAAGTGGATACTTGATTCCGGTAACCGGTGACTTTCCGTCCTTCGGACCATTGCTCCACACATCATCAACCAGCACTTTTCCCACAAAAGGCAAGCATTTCGGACAGGGATTTCCGCGCTTATTCATAATCACTGTAGATATTCCCCATTCCTGGCGCTTCTGGCCTTCTCCTTGCAGGTATGCCCTTTTGCTGGCTGTTCTGATTGCCATATCCGCATAATCAGCAAGCGTGTGTCTTGCACCGTTGGCATACTGCACGCAATTCAAGCCAGCCTTTACAAAATCCTCTGTAGCCATATCCACAGCTTTCTCATAGGTACCAGCTCCTGTGTTTGCATATACCTGAGCATTGTAAATCACTTTGCGGTACTGGTCATTTGCCATTCGAAGGACAGCAATCTCAGCCTTCTGCATATCGTTCATGGTAGCGTTAATTAGGGTTTCCAGCTTTCTGTCATTCACCTTGAAGAACTCAGCTGTTGCCCCTCTGGAAATACGTTTAGCAGGAAATCCATTTCTGATAGCTTCCAGGATTGCAATCTCCTGTGCCATCTCGCCTTCAGATCTGGACAGGGATATCAGTGTTTTTATCTGTACATTGATATCTTTGAACTGCTTTCCATACTTCTTCTGGTTGTCCTTCTTGTACTTTTCCAGGGATTTCAGCTGCAGTGCCTGCCACATGGTCCATTGTTTATCTTCGTCGATTTCTTCCAACTTGTGCCGACGCATATTACGGATCATGGAAGATATAAGCTCATTTTCTATGGCTTCAAAGGCAGCTCCAATGTCGTAGACGGTGTTAAGCTTCGGCATCTGCGGTTACCTCCCGTTTGCATATACTTTAAAGCCCTGGCTTTTGAATATTCGGATCATATCTTTCAGCTTTGTTTTGCTGGTACAGGCATCATTTCTAAGCTCAGCATAATCATTCTTTTCCAGAGCGTACACGCCCATCGGCACCTGCTCCTTTGCTATTTCCAGTAGCCCATGGTACTCCTTTCGGTTCATCCTGTACATTCTGTTTGCTACCTTTACTTTCATTATCTTCACCGCCTTCCAGGTCAATCTCAAAGTTTCCAGCCTCCAGGTTCACTCCTGGTTCATCCACATCCTGGATGCCCTGCTCTGCCTTCAATCTGGCTATTTCTTCTTCTTTGCAGTGATCGTCCAGTGTGTCTCCATACAGTTCTTCAACACACCGTTCAATGCTCATAATGCCACCCTGTTTCGCTTTGGCAACTGTCTCTACCTGGCTTTCGAATGACGGGTTTGCATATTCTCCAAACGGAATGTTGACCTTTACTTCTTCAATGCTCTTGTTATGCAGGATATTGTCTGCATTGATACACATTGAAACAACTCCCGGAAGAACTTCCTGCAATGCCTTTACAATTGCGTTCCTGGTGTACAGGGTTGTCTTTTCTTTTTCCCTCTGTGCTTCTGCATTATCCAGCTTCTTTGTGTCAATCCCCAGTGTAGACGGACTGATCACTCCCTGCAGGCACAGATCCAGGGCTGTAATGTATGATGCCATATAACTGTCATGAGGAATAACCGGCTGGTCCGTAACGACCTGATTCTTCTGGCCCTCTCGCATATCTCCTTCTGCTGCAAAATAGCGGTTGTCGAACGGATTCGGTTTTATCAGCATCCCTGTTTCAGGATCATGTGGAACCAGGCATTCCGGAATATAGGTCTTTGCTCTTCCGGCTCTTAAGGCATCCATCCACTGGGACCATGTCTCATCCAGTGAATCATAGCTGTCGAGCTTTCCATCGAATATGCTGCCGCCTCTGCCTTCATATCTGGTAGACTCATAGATCATAAATGGTTCAGCCAGCATGACCAAATCATCAAATTTAATGTCTGTCAGATTCTCAGTGGCTTTTATAGATTTAATATCGACCAGTCTGCCGTCAAGATACAGCTCATTGATAATATAGCCATAGCCATAACGCTCATTCAGGACATACACTTTTCCTTTTTCTTTGTATGGTGTCTTGAATACGATCTCCCTGATTCGGTCTCTCTGGTAGACAAATTCAACCCTTTCCCCCGGATACCACTCCAGTATCGGATAATCACTGATTGTTGTATCTATTGCCACTTTAAAAGCGCCATCTCCGATAAACAGTGTTTCTTTGAGGGCGCTTTCAATCTTTTTATAAAATTTATTATCTTTCTCAATTTCTTTCCACAGCTGTTCCTGCGCCGGCTGTTCAAATTCAAATTCGTTCATGTCCGGCAGAACAGTGAAAGAAAGAACTTTAACAGTCAGCCCCGGGAGACCAGTATGAATCTTCCGCATGTCCATTCCAGGGGTTGATCTGCTTGCCCAGAACTTGTGCCTGTCTGCAAATTCTGCATTCTGCTGATAGATCTGTTCCAGCTCGTTTCCGTCACCCCTGTACCAGATACGGTTCAGAATTGCGTGTCCTTCGAAATCCATCATCTCATTGATCTGAAAGTTAAAAGGGTTCGCCGGAAGAACATTCAGCCAGCTCCGGACCGTCTTTTTTATGTTTTCATTTAATCTTTCCATCCATTTCACCTTTTCTGTTCCTCCTCAAATCCAATCAAGTCACGATATGGAATCCATCCGTACTGCTGGGAGTTGATCGTGTGGTCATTTCTATCTTCCGGAATGTCTTTATCTTCATCCCAGGAATATTTCTCCATCTCTGAAATATGGTTTGTACAGGTATCCACTACCAGATAGCAGCCCTGCTGGATCCAGCCAAGCTGTAGCTTGATTCTGTCCAGGATTTCTACTTTTTTGTAGGATTCCACAAAGTTATACAGGCATCCGTTCAGGCGCTTGTATTTCCGCAGTTCTGTGATCGTAGCCGCATCTGCGCAGTCAATAAAGGTTTCCCTTGCAAAGCCCCAGTCCTTACGGCATTTTTCCAAGAACTCAACAAATTTTACTGCTGTATCGGATGGAGCAAGAGGCTGATCCAGATCTTTGTTACTGTAAACTTTCTCAGCCAGGGTGATCAGCCTTCTATCTGTCGTAATGCCCTGGAATACCATTGCAATTGTATCCGGGGATTTTGAAGAGTACGAAGTATCCAGACCGCAGGTAAACTTTTTGAATTTTATTTTGCCTGCTTCCATCTGGGCTTTTACCCATTTCTCAGATACTACATGTTTCTTTCGGCTGAAGTTCGGGAAGATCAGTCCGGTTGCTTTTCCTCTGAGGCCTAAGATCTTGTTCTTATAGATCTTTGTTCCTTTCGGGGTGTTCCGGATGATCTGGTCTTTCTTTTCTTCCGAAAGTCCTGCATTATCGTCAAAAGAAAAGAACCAGTGAACCCAGCCGGGCTTTGGTTCTTCCTTTAATTCATCTTTAATTTCCTGCGGTGTATCTGCTTCCCATTCAGGAAGCGGACGGCTGCAGTTGATATACTCTTTATACACATCCAAGCTTGGATCATCTGGGTTCAGGGTTGCCATGAGGTAATCACAGCGCATGGAAGCCTCGCGGACAAAGTCGATATCCGCTGTGTTGATCTCATCGATATACAGGCATCCATACTGACCGCCAAGGGCTTTCTTCCATTTCTTCTTGTTTCCATATCCCAAAACGTATATGGTTTTGTCCCCGGATGAAGTATGAAAAAGAATATGCGGGATCTTGTCATCCTTTGTGCCGGATCCGTTGTACTCTACCAGGCTTCCGAAATCGTCCAGGATTCCAAGGTCTTTGTTGATAATGTTTTTCTCTGCTGTTCCAGTGTCGTCTGCTGCCAGAATATGAAGCTTTTTCGGGCTCTGGGCTACCTTCAGCATGAACTTAAAAATTCCTACTGTAGTCTTTCCTGCTGCCGTGGTACCTTCCAGGAACTCCACCGGTGTCTGGCATTTCAAAAATGCTTTGTATTTTTCAGACAGCACAAGATCCATGCTGCTCATTATCCGCCTCCGCTGAGCTGCTTGATCAAGCTGTCCAGTTTTGATTTTTCTTCTTCCATACCGCTGAGCTGAAGCTTGTCATTCCACATTGCCAGATGGCGCCCAAGCATATCCAGGGCTTTCAGTTTGTCTGCAAGCTTGATTTCTCTTTCTGTGCCATCTTCTCCAAAGGATTTTACTTTCACAGACTGTATAGCTGCCAGATCGTCCCTGGAGGCATCTTCTTTTAGTGTTGCGTCTTTTGCATTGATTACATCATCTGCATTTACAAATGCAATTCTGGCCAGTTCCAGAAGAACACGGTCAGCATTGATTCCGGTTCTTTTGGATCTTTCTGCGATTGCCTCTGAGATTGCTTCTGAAACTTGGGTTTTCTGGAGTAATTCATGTCCGATCTCAGAAGCTCTCTGACCATTTTTCGCCTTGTATCCGGCTCTTATGGCGGCCTGGGTAGCATTCAGGTCAATCAGATACTCTTCCACAAATCTCTTCTGTTTTTTTGTCACTCAGGCTCACCTTCTTTCAAAAATATAATAAAATACAGTCCTGCCAGCACCATCCACGACAGCCGATTGCCGCCGTCAATCATGAAAGGGAGGTGACCGTATGCAAGAAATAACGGCTGGTGCTGTGCGCGCTGTACGAAAATTGGCATAGAAAAAGCAGCCCCGGGGAGCTGCCTGTGTTGTGTTATTATTTTAATGACTCAAACTTTAAAAACTCGTGTGAATCTACTATCATTCCAATCGTTACATTTTATGCCTGCACTTTTACTCATTGTCCTTAACAAAGTAATTAGCAAATCATTAGTTATTTTTGTATTTTCATCATTTATAGCCAACCATAAATTGTCAAGAGCTTTCATAACCTCTGGGTCATCATGAAAAACTATAATAACTCTGTTTAAAGCCCTTGTAAGTCCTTGACAATTAATATCTAATGCATTTAATTTAGAGCCCGTCATTTGATACTTATAGCCAAATATATCATCTACAAGCTGTTGTTTTCGTCTCTTTTTCTCGGCTTTTGCATTTATAACAACAATACCCCTGAAATAATCGCTCCAACCAATGTTATTGCAATTTGTTCTTTTGACATAAAAAAGTCCTCCCACATCCATTTTCTTTCATCATACTACAAAACGCCCCGTATTTCTACAGGACGTTTGCAAAAAATATATGTAGTTTGGATAGCTTCTCTTGAAGCTAATCGGAACACCAGGACTCGAACCTGCGGCTCGGCTTAACGGCTCATGCTCCCTCCCGATTGGGGAGGTGTTCCGAGATGGACGTGCACCCTTGGTATCGTCCAAGGTGGATCCAACCCTGTCGTAAACGTTTTTCACATTTCGTGGAAATAATAATGCCGCCGCTTACCTACTAAACAGTAACAGTACCTTTGGCCATCGGTACGGTACTAACCGAATCAACTGCCAGGCTGTGACACCTGGCAATCACTTAATAAGGAGCTTAATGAAATCTTTTCGTCAATCCCAGTATACATACTACCATAGCCGAAGCGGACATGACCGGACATTTTGAAAATTTTATAATATTTTTTCAAGATATCGGTCATGACGCTTTCTGCAGCTGTCTTCTGTATATTTCCGTTTTGGAAACCGGCTGTTCATATTTGCTGCTACCGCCACCCATGTCATGTCATCCAGGTAATAAAAACGAAACATCATTCTCAGATCGCTTTGTGGGATTTCCCGGATAAAATCATCTACTGCATTCAGTGCGTCCTGCAGTTCATCTTCCAGTATGTGAAGCTTTGTTACCCGCTTTTTGATCATACCCTTCACCTGATCAACTTCTGGAAAAGGATAGCCGGTTATCTTGATCGGACCGAAGGTTCCATCCTTTCTGGTTCCCTTCACGGTATCAGAAACCACACCCTCATTCTCGATCTTGACCAGCCTGCGCCTGTCCCGGTCTATGCGGTTATGTAGGTCTTTGATTTCTTCCTTTAGCTCCACATACTGCTCCAGCACCGTCTTGTCCACCTCTATCACCTCCCACAAGCAGTTCGTATCTATGTACCTGTGCCAGGATTGCCGGTTCTGATCTGGCATCCTCCAGGAGCTTCCTGGCCTTATCCGGGTTCATGCTCAATTCCTTGGCAACCTGCAGCACTCTCTTCTCATCAATCATCTGGCACCTCCACTTCTGGCCACAGCATCGGTACGTTCAAATTGCGAAAATATCCTCTGCATACCTGCCGTATCGCACAGTTAAATACGCAGTCGTGAATGTCATTGTTTTTACAGTAAATTCTAATCGTGTTCACCGCCTCAGTGGCTTTCCGGTCCGTTGCCTTTCCCTGCTTGGTCTCTGTCATCTTTTTCACCTCTATCCTTGTTTACGGCACTTAATGCCCAGGCGATCACGCCAAAGGCTCCGATCAGCACGCCAACACCCATTGCAACAATTACATCTACCATTTACTTTCCCTCCTTGGACACCATCTTGGACTTGTCTTTAAAGTTAATTTTGATTCTCTTTCTGGAGTTCCAAAGCCTATAAAGCCTTCCATCTTATTGCCAAATGCTTTTCTAGGCAATTTCTCTGTTTCTGGATTTTCACAGAAGAATTCGCTTCTTCCGTATATCCCAGATTTGTTAAATTTGGCATTCGCCCTGGTTGTCATCTTGCAAAAATCACATTCACTGCATTTTGGTATCATCTATTTTACCTCCCAGCTTTTACACTCCCTGCAGCGGATCTTACTGCTGCACAAGGTGCCTTTTATCATTGACAGCCTCGGGCAGGTCGGGTGGACGTATACGATCAGCTCACCCACTCTGCCGGTACTGTGTTTACAGGTTTTATATTTTTCCGCCATAATCGTTTTCTCTCTTTCGTTTCTGGTAGACACTTAGGGTAATCAGCATGGTCCTCCCTCTGCTCCATGAAATGCTCCGGCTGGATACCTCCATGAACCATTTACAAAAATGTCTGCTGTTTCAAACTCTCCACTTACCAGGCTATGCAGCGCCTTGGCATCTCCATGATATACACAAGACTCTGCATCTCCCACAAAGTTATCCAGATCCTTTTTATTGTCCAGAGTAAAGCCGAGGATTTCTTCGTCTTTCTTTAAAAGTTCGTACTCTTCTGGCATTATCTCCCGAATTCCAGCAAACAGTGACGGTGTCGAAAATATGCACATAGCACAACTACACCGGTTCCAACCAGCTCTATAACAAGGGTGTGGATTTACCTTGTGGCGTTTCAATACTTCCCACACATCTTTTTCTGAGTAGTCAATAACCGGACGCCACTGGTGTACTAATCTGTGTGCCTTGGCTGTGGCGTTGGTTCTGTGTATTTCCATTTCGTTGTACTTTGACCGCCCTGTTGATTCCCCGCGTCGCTCTCCGGAAACAACCAGTATTTTTACGTTCTTGCTGGTCTTGTCCAGGTTCGCTGTAACGCTGTCCTGCACGGCAGCTTTCAAGTTTCCACTGCACCAACGACCTTGATGAGTTCCGCCCTTGGCCGGGAACTTCTGGCGCTTCCCACCTATTTCTTCAAGTTCCCCCAGCTGGCTCAGGTTGTTCATAACGGAGTCTGCAACCATAATTTTCAGGTATGCACTGCACCAGCGACGGCTCAAATCTCCTGTTTTTGCTGGGAATTTCATTCTGTAACCGTACTCTTTGAGTTTCTCCTCCATTTCCTCTGTGGCGATCTCTTTCAGCTCCTGGCATTGTATGTATTTCCTAGACAGCTTGCACTGGCATATTTCCCCGGTGTCCGGGTCCATCCACTCAACCGGCTCACTTGCGCCGATCCTGTAAAGTTCTCCAAAAAATCCATTTACCCGCCAGGATAATCTCAGCGGTACCTGCTCGGCTTCTGCAAATGCTTTTACATAATTTTGTGTGCAACGCCAGTCCATTCTACGGGACGGGTGCCCGCCGTCTATGTCATGGTGCCATAGTTCAATTTTTCCTTTCGGCACGCCCAGCTCAATGAGTTTATAATAACAGGCTATACTGTCTTTTCCTCCGGACAGTAGTACCGCGATCATGTCGTATTCTTCCAGGGGGAGAAGTTCTTCCAGGTATATTTTTTTCATGTGTTCGGAATCCTTGCGACCTGATACTTTCGGCTTTATCCGTTTACCTTGCCCGTATATAGGCGTATCTTCGTGTCCATATATCACAGGAGTATCCTTTGTACACTCAATGTCTTTGATATAATTCATCTTTCCAAGAAGCCCGGTATACCATTGCCCCGGCCGGAGGCTGGCTCCTTTCTTGCTTGACTATCTTTTTTTCTTTGCCAGACATTCCAGCTGCCACACTACATCCAGCAGTGCAACTTCTACTTGCATCGTCTGGCATTGTTCTCTAATCTGGTGACAACGTTCTGCAACTCTCTCCCAGGCTCCAGCATCTTCCGGAAGAATACCGTTGTACTCTTCATACAGCTCCTGTACTTCTGGATATTCTTCCCAGAGAGCTTTTCGTTCCTGGGGTGTCAGCCAGATCATGGCAGCCTGTCGATCCGGACATAAATCCCAGGGACTTCCGCCCAGAACTTTTCCACGATCTCCGAAGCCACCAGTGCATCATCATCCCAGAAACCAACTTTCGTCATGCAGTCCTTTAATAGTTTCTGCAGATTGTCCGTATCCGGTTTGGAAAGTCTGTAGGTACCATCCAAATGTTTTCCCCTGGGGAAGCACCATTTTGTGATCAGCCTGACTCCACAGTGATATGGTTCATCTGGTACATGCTGTCCAAGATATGCCACCAGTTTCTGTCTGGCTGCCTTTAATTCCGGTGGCTCATAGAACACTGGCTTTCCTCCGGCAACCCTGACCTGTTTTTCCTGATGGGTTACAGTCGGCGGAACCATTGCCATGAAAAATTCAAATTCCAAAATCATCAACTCCTTTTTTCAGGTGATTAAGGTATGGTGCCCACCTGAGTGCGGGGTGGGTGGTCGTCGTGCGTGAGCTTATCGCACGACTACCTACCCCCGCTAGGTGGGGTGCGCACATACATATATACGTAGTATATAGTTGCGCCCCCCCATTTTTGCGCACTGCTCACAACCATAAAAATAATGGTTCTGCGCACCGTGAACATCATCATAAAAAATATGGTTCTGTGCACTACTCTGTATCATGGTTGTGAGCACTCCTGCGCACCCTTTCTCCTGATGTATGTTTTTCCATCTTCACCAGAATATTTTTCAAATTTATTCCGCAATTCCTTCTTCTGACGCTTGCCTTCTCCCAACCAGGAAAGTAACTCTTTTGCACTTGTTTCAAGTGCTTCTGCCAGCTCCGAAGCAGAGATTTCACGGCCATCAAATTCAATATTCTGGAATGCAATCTCAAACTCATTTAACTTGCGCTCACGGTTCTTTTGAGCATTTTCTTTTCGTCTCTGGGACGCCTTTTCCCATGCCGGTTTATCATCTTCCAACTGCAGGTCTTTCAGGCTTCCTACCTGATCAATCCTGTGTACCGGATAATCGAACCACATATTGACCGGTTCGAACTTCGGAAATTCCCTTAGGGTTCCCTCAATTCTCCATGCAGTACGCGCCTGTACTTCCGCTTTCGCAGCCGTTATCTGCTTATCCAGGGCTATTTTCTGCCATTTATCCAGGTGTGCCTCACAGTAACCCAACATCTGTGCACTGCTCAACAGATCGTCCTGTGAGAGGTCATCCTGCCACTTATAATGTGCATCCAGATATGCTTTACAAGTTCCACAGACAGCCTTATTTTCTTCCTGTTTCATCAATGCCTCTGTCGGCTCTAGCTCGATCAAATCCAGAAGTGCATCCGGATCACGGGCAAATACACCGGATCCAGAAGCGCGGTCCATGGACTTCTTGCCTCCCTGGTTTCCTTTGCTGTGGTGATGGCAGTAGATCACGGCGCAGCCAAGCTCTGTACACACTTTATCGAACTGGTTACAGAAGTTCGCCATCTGATCGGCACTGTTCTCATCACCAGTAATGACCTTATAAATCGGGTCTATAATGATCGCTACATAATTCTTCTTTGCTGCCCTTCTGATCAGCTTTGGTGCAAGCTTATCCATAGGTACAGACTTTCCTCGAAGGTTCCATATATCAATGTTCTGCAGGTTGTCTGGGACATAGCCAAGGGACTCATATACATCTTTAAAACGGTGAAGACAGCTCGCCCGGTCAAGCTCCAGGTTCACGTACATCACACGTCCCTGCGCACAATGCCACTGCAGCCACTTCTTGCCCTCTGCTATAGCGATACACAATTCTATCTGCAGGAAAGACTTACCAGCCTTAGATGGTCCAGAGATCAGCATCTTATGCCCTTTACGGAGCACCCCGTCAATGAGACAGGGTGACAGCTCCGGAAGATTGTCCCAGACACTTTCCAGACCTTCCGGCTCCGGAAGATCATCATTCACACCTTCAATCCACTCATACCATTCATTCCAGGAGGATTTTCCTATGTCGGTATCCACAATGAACTGCTTCTTTTCCCCACGTTCTACACCGGGCATCCTGGACAATCTGGAAGGGTTCCGGTTCTGGGTATCTACATCAATCCCGTTCTTCTGGCAGACTTCATACAGATAATCAACGCGCTTCCTGTACTCGCTATAATCCGCTGCATCCACCCTCACGATTGCGTGAAGGCTTTTCTTTCCGGAATACACCAGGCAAGCAATGGGAAGCTCCAGCTCACGTAGGATGGCGTTCTGCTGGTCGATTTCCATGTGATCAGATTCTACAAGAGCATACCGGTAGTCTGTTACATTTTCGTTTTTACAGCCGTTTCCATCCAGTGGGTTGAAACGGATCCACGCGCCAGCTTCCGGATTGTAATCACCCAGCACAGCTCCAATGTCGCCTTTGCAGGTATTCAGCTGCTCGATCAGCTGTCCTGCAGTACGGTCCCAGCTTCCCTTTTGTGGAAGCCATCTGGTACCTTTCTCGTCTGTCTTTTCCCAGCTTCCAGTTACGTACCCTACGTTTTCCCCAGCTTCAAACAGGGTTTCCAGATATGTGATCAGCTGCTCTGCCGGGTTCCAGTTCTTTGGTTCCTGGATTTTCCTGCCTTCCAGCCAGTTCTTATCCACTACCACACGGTCACTGTCTACCTGTATGCTGTCGTTCCAGTCCAGCTCATGACCTTTTTCCGGCACCCATCCGCGCTCCATTGCCATCTGTACAATAGTCCCGCCAGTTACCGGAGAAGAAGAACCGGAAAAGCTTCTCCACTTCTTCTCACATTCTCCGGCATGGTACCGTCCAAAGTCCTTCTGGCTCCACTGATCCCAGACGCTTACCGGATAGCCTTCCAGTTTCAGTGCCATTCCAACATTCACCCAGTCCTGATAGTTCAGGGAACCGGGATCGATGTATTCAATTATCTCTGTAAGGCTTGTCCTCTGCTCCATGTTTACGCTCCTTTATATTCCTGTGGTACAATGTCGTTCGGGATCTTCCATCCATTCCCGGCAATCCTGTCAATTAAATTCTTGGCTGTGTCAAACTGCCAGGTACCTACATGCTGAAATCCTTTGCTTTCCAAATAGCGGATCTGCTTTGGTGTGGTAAGCCCCTCATTTTTCCGCTTGTCCAGCCGATCGAGGATTTTGGCTGCCTTACCGGCATTCTCGATCTGATCCGGCATGATACCCAGCTTCTCCAGGGTATGCTTCTGTTTATCAGAAGGCGGCCCCATTTCCCAGCCAAAAGACGGCACATAATTGGACAGGTCCTCTGCTTGGATGGACATTTCAAACTGCAGCGGATCCACCAGCCGGCCTTTCCTCTTTTTCATTTCTGATAATTGCTTTGCCAGGGATTCCTCACGCTGTGCGACTACATCTTCTGAGGCAGTCTTTTCCGCCTCTTCAATATCAATAGCTATGCCGGCTTCTCGTTCCAGGTTCTCCGTCATCTTCTGGGCTACTTCTTCATTCTCACAGATCAGACTTGCGGGGTGGCACAGTTCATGCCGCTCTGTATGCCAAAGGAAATCCAACAGCAACAGATGATCTTTTCCTGTTTCTGGTGAAAGTCTTGTGCCACGTCCCACCATCTGGCAGTAAAGGCTTCTTACTTTTGTAGGTCTTAATACCACAATGCAATCAACTGACGGGCAGTCCCAGCCTTCTGTCAGAAGCATGGAATTACATAACACGTTGTATTTACCGGCATCAAAATCTTTTAATACCTCAGCCCTGTCCTGGCTGTCTCCGTTTACTTCTGCCGCCTGGAAACCATAAGCATTTAGGAGATCCCGGAACTTCTGGCTGGTCTTTACCAGCGGCAGAAATACCACAGTTTTTTTATCCATGCAGTATTTCTGCATCTCCTGGGCAATTCCTTCCAGGTATGGATCCAGCGCAGTACCAATCTCACTTGCCTTGAAGTCCCCTGCCTGTACAGAAACGTTGCTCATATCGATCTTGAGTGGAATTGTCAGCGCCTTGATCGGGGACAGGTATCCTTCCTTGATTGCCTTAGGAAGGGTGTACTCATAAGCCAGGGATTCAAAATATACGCCAAGGTTCCGCATATCCCCACGGTCTGGCGTTGCCGTTACGCCTAACACCTGTGCTTCCGGAAAATGCTGCAGCACTCTCTGATAGCTGTCAGATATACAGTGATGGGCTTCGTCAATAATGATGGTATTAAAATAATCAGCCGGGAAACTTCCCAGCCTCTTTTCTCTCATCAATGTCTGTACAGAGCCAACCACTACCCGGAACCAGCTGCCCTGGCAGGAGCTTTCTGCCTTTTCCAAGGCACATCCAAGCCCGGTTGTCTTCATCAGCTTATCTGCTGCCTGATCGAGCAGTTCCCCTCTGTGTGCCAGGATCAGTACGCGGTCACCTTTACGGACACATTCCTCTGTTACCTTGGCAAATACCACAGTCTTTCCACAGCCTGTAGGAAGGACCAGCAGGGTTTTTAACACCCCGCTGTCCCACTGTTCAAAAATAGCTTCCTTCGCTTCTTTTTGATACGGCCTTAGTTCCATTTTTAAAAGCCTCCCGGTGTAAATGCAGGTTTACTGGTATCCTTTGGATACAGCTTTTCAATGTAATTGAACTTCTTGTTTGGATCCTTAATTCCAGGCTTCAGTCCGATCTTAGCGCGCGCAGTCTTGCCAGGAATTGCACTCCAGTCCATCCGGAGTTCTTCGCCCTCCTTCTTAAGACCAACACCACGGAACAACTCAGACAGCTTCCACTCCAAACTGGTATGCAGTACATAATTCTCCCGGATGGTAACTTCACGTTCTGGAACATGCACCGTAAAATAAACAACTGCCATATTGCATGGAGGGAGCTTCCCCTCACCTTTAGATCTGCTGCGGTCAAATTTCTCAATTGTTACGTTATAATCCCCTTCTGGAATTGGCTCATAATCCTGGGCATCCTGTTTGATGGAATCCTCCCAGCCTAACTCTCTTCCTTCTGCTGCCATAAATTTTTATCCTCCTTTAATTGAACGGCACCTGTTGTGTCGCTTTCATTTCTTTGATCATTCCATAGACCTGCGGCCATGCCCCAATCAGACAGCCGTTGATAAAGTCCATGTCATAATCTTTTATTTTTACATCAGAGGGATAATACCCTCTTGCTGCCACTACATTCTGGATATCCCATTCATCAACCTGGTTATTCTCCATCAAATCACGTAGAGCTTTAGGGATTCCGGGATCAATGGTGCTGCTCCTTGCTGTCGGTTCCGGAGTCTTTTGTGGTTCATTAAGCGGAAGGTTCATCTGCTCCCCAACAGTAACAGCAGGTTCTGTCTTTGTAGCTTCCTGTACCGTAGTCGGCTGAGGCTGTACAGTTGGCTGAGCCTGTACCGGCTGCTGCACTGGTACAGATTTTAGCTGTGTTTCCTTCACTGGCGCAGCACTTCCCTCAATGATTGTCCGGATAGAATCATAACTGAATGGAACTTCATCTGGCAGACCGTAGCGGTTCTTTGCATCCCAGCAGGCATTGTGGGTGGTGTACATTACACGCTCACCGCCCTGGGCTTTCCGCTTTTTCCCTTTATCATCCACTGCAATAGAGAATGTTTTATAATTGGCAAACAGTAGCATGTCCGCCCATTCCTTGATCAGCGGTGAGGTCTGGGACGCTGTTTTCTTTCCCAGCTTCAGCTCCCATCTGTCATAAGCCCCCAGTTCATCCGGCTGTTCAAACTTCCGGATCTGCGCATGTGCAGTAAGGACCACGTTGACACCAGCCTCTACAACTTCTGTCAGCTGATTGAGGAATTTCCCCAATTCTTCTTTTACATAAACATAACCATTTCCGTAACCAAAGTCCTCAATACCGGACTTTCTGTGCTTGTCGCAGATATGCCGGATACACATAGATTCTGCCCAGTCAATGGTATCTATGACCAAAGTCTTGCACATAGTCGGATGTGTGCGGACATAATCCACCTGGTCCAGCAACATCTGCCAGCTGGACGCCTTGGGAAGTCTCGCAACATCCATTGAATTGGTACTTCCTTCCGTGTCAATAAACACCGGATCTGGAAACTTGCTGGCAAAAGTGGATTTGCCAATTCCCTCTGGTCCGTAAATGACTACCTTCTTTGCACAGGGAATCACACCTCTGATAATTTCCATTTAAACAACCTTCTTTCTCCTATTATTTGCTTGTTCTTTCGCATTCACCCATCTACAGTTTTCAGGAGAATACGGACCATCAACATTTATCCGGTCTATTGTGCATGCTCCTCTTGGAGCATTTGCATCATATCCATTCTTCATTGCCCACTCTCGAAACGCGGCATAATCATGTCTCCATTCCGAACAAATATATATCCCTCTCCCTCCATAGTCCGGATATCTGTTATGAGAAGGGTAATAACAGCGGTCTATCATTCCTCTCCAAACTCTAAATAACCGGTCCTTGCTACCGTCATGTGTTCTTCTATTATGTTGACTATTCGCCCATTCACGCTGCAAACATCCACAAGATTTCTGTCCACTACTTCTCAAGGATTTTCCATTAACTACCACACTCTTTCCACAATCACATACGCATTTCCAATATATATCGCCCTGTGAGCTTCTTTTAGATGTGGCTTGCATTACAAGCAATCTGCCAAAACGCCTTCCCGTTAAATCTATAAATGCTGACATTTTTAAAACGCACCTGCTTTCCATTCCTTTTTTAGTGCCTCACAGTCTGCATACCTCTTTTCGGGATCATCTTCTGTACACCTGCTTAAAATGCGCTGTATCTCATAACCGGAGCTTCTTTTCTTTCTGACAGATTTCTCAAGAATCCACTGTAATGTGCGTCCAAGACCATAAAGATCTGTTCTTGCATCCAGTTTCCCTCCTTCTCTCTGCTCCGGTGCCAGAAATCCCTCGGTCCCACTCACGGAAAATCCTTCTCCCAGAAAGCCTGCGCCATCCGGATCGATCAATTTCAGTTTTCCACTCTCCGAACATATCACATTGGAAGGTTTGAGATCCTGATACAGAACTGCAGGCTGCTGTCTGTGAAGATAACTTAGAATCTCGCATAGTTCCATGCCCCACTGTGCAATCCTTCTTTCTGAAATCTTTGTTTCTTCATATTTCTTCCTGATATATTCTTTCAGATTTTGCCCTTTGACATATTCCATAATACAGAGACACTGATTTTCTGCTTGCAGAAGATCATAAATCTTCACCAGACCGCTGTGTGAAAAACCAGCCCAGGTGCGCAGCAAAAGCAGTTTCTGCGAGGTCGGCTTTACTTCTTTTGCGACACGCAAAACTCCGGTTGCCTGATAAAGTACCAGCCAGATATCCCCTGTCTGTCCCTTGCCTATCGAACGTATCATAAGATATCCTTCTGCTCTGAGCATGGCTTCTGCCTGACTTCTTTCCATATCTTTCACGTTCCTTCCTTTTTTGCAACAGACAGGCATTTTACCTCTGTAAAATCCGCCTTCTGCAGCGTATGTCAAATTTACTTTTACTGTCTCTTTCTGAAATATGTGCCGAATGGCATGAACTTTGATTTGTTAATATGATACCTTTATCTTTTATATGTGCTATTATATCTTCTGTATATGGTATTTGTCAAGTGGATTTTTTTATGTTATACTGACATCGGATGTCAGATGACTGCCTGACATTACTTATAACATACAGAGGATATCATCATGTCATTAGAAAAAGCAAAAAAATATTTACAGGAAAAAGGGTACGCTGACCATATCATCGAACTGACAGACTCCAGTGCAACTGTTCAGTTCGCTGCAAAAGCCCTCGGTGTTGAACCAGGCATGATCGCTAAAACCATGTCTTTTCTGATCGGGGAACAGCCAATTTTAATCCTTACTATGGGTACTGTCCGCATTGATAATCATAAATTTAAAGAAATATTCCATATCAAGGCAAAAATGATCCCATTTGACAACGTGGAGCACCTCATCGGACATGCTCCGGGCGGTGTCTGCCCGTTCGGAATTCTGCCTGGGATTCCGGTCTATCTGGACGAATCACTGAAACAATATGAGACAGTATACCCTGCTGCCGGAAATGATCACAGTGCCGTGAAGCTCACGATCGCAGAGCTGGAGGAAGTTTCCGGATATGAAAAATGGGTGGATGTGTGTAAGTAAGAGCATCTGTTTTTTCTTTCAGTGCACGCAAAAGGCATCTAAAATTATTCTGTTTCTGCTGCTTTCTGTTTTGTACTGAAAGAACGTTTCTCTTATTCTTTTAGCTTGTCTAACATTCTTGCTACGTCTGGCTGTGTTGCCATAAATTTCACTCCACGTTTTAATATCCCTCGAACTTTTTTTGCTTTTCTTTCTATTGCTTTTACATTTTGTTCGCTTGTCAGCATTAAATGATTATTTGCTATTTTATATTCTCGTTCAATGTATTTTTCTGTAATTGGAAACATATCTTGTATCAAAAATACACTTTCTCTCTTATCATCCAGTCTTAAGATATGTAATATATCACAAGATTTTCCTTTTATTTCTCTTTTTTCCATAATTTTTCTATATTTTTCTATTTTACTTGAAAGCGGAATCATCCAGTAAATTCCTGTGTCCTCATCCTCAAAGCAATAATAGTGTGGTCTGTTTTCTTTTTCATTTCCTTTAAGATATGGTTCATTCATTTCTTCAAAAAACTGTTCTTTTATAATATAAAATCCTGATTTTTTCATTATTGTATTTTTCTCGCCAGCATAATAAAAAGTCCTCTACCATCTGGTAAAGGACTTAACTTTCAACCCGACCATTTATATACCACATATCGGTCAGTGGTAAACTTTCAACCCGACCATTTATATACCACATATCGGTCAGTGGTAAACTTTCTTTATACATTCATAATATCAGCTTCATAGTTAAAAGTCAAGTCTTATGTTTACTTTTGCTATGTTTTTGTGTCATTATAATCGTTTATGTGATGTCCGTCAATCTTTTTGTTTCTATTCATTTTTTAAAAGGAAAAAATGCCGGATACTCAAAGTCTCCATAACGATTTTATGCTTTATCATGCATTTCATCTGTTCTGTGACTTTTGTATCCGGCATTTTGCAATGTTCAAGGAATGATTTCTGTACAGAGTACAAAATAATTCCTGTAATCATCTTCTTATTTAGATATTCTTCACGGTCGCGATATCGATCAGAGTCAGTTTCTTGATATCGGTATTCTCAAGGCTGGTCACGAGTGCTCTGGCGGTATCCATAGCAGTCAGAACGTTGACGCCTGTCTCGATGGCGGTTCTTCGGATGAGGAATCCGTCTTTGGAATGTTCTACGCCCTGGGACGGAGTATCGATGACAAGGTCGATCTTGTGACCGAGGATCAGGTCAAGGAGGTTCGGTGACTCCTGCTCGATCTTATTGGTGCGGATCGCGTTTACGCCTGCTTCCTGGAGTACTTTTGCGGTGCCGCGGGTTGCATAGATGCGGTATCCGATCTTCTCGAATCTTCTGGCGATCTCGATTCCCTCTTCTTTGTCAGCATCTTTCAGTGTCATGATCATGTTTTTATGTTTCGGCAGTTTGATGCCGGCACCGATAAATGCTTTGTAAAGTGCCTCGTTGAAGGTCTTTGCGATGCCGAGGCATTCTCCGGTGGATTTCATTTCCGGACCGAGGCTGATATCAGCGCCGCGGATCTTCTCGAAGGAGAATACCGGCATTTTGATCGCGATATAGTCTGCTTCCGGTGCAAGTCCGGTCAGATATCCGAGTTCTTTTAATTTTTTGCCGAGGATCACTCTGGTTGCCAGAGGCACGATCGGGATTCCGGTTACTTTGCTGATGTACGGTACGGTACGGCTGGAACGTGGGTTTACTTCAATAACGTAAACATCTTCACCGCAGACGATGAACTGAATGTTGATCAGTCCGATAACATGCAGGGACTGTGCCAGCTTTCTGGTATAGTCTACGATGGTTGCTTTTACGTGATCATCAAGGCTCTGTGCCGGGTACACGGAAATACTGTCTCCGGAATGGATTCCGGCACGCTCGATATGCTCCATGATACCAGGGATCAGGATGTCTTCACCGTCGCATACAGCATCGACTTCGATCTCTTTTCCGACCAGGTATTTATCGACCAGAATCGGATGCTCCTGAGCAATCCGGTTGATGATGCCGATGAATTCATCCACATCTTCGTCGTTGATCGCAATCTGCATACCCTGTCCGCCAAGCACATAGGACGGACGGACGAGTACCGGGTACCCGAGTTCGTTGGCTGCTTTTTTAGCTTCTTCTGCGGTAAATACAGTGTGACCTGACGGTCTTGGAATCCCGCATTTCTCCAGGATCTCATCAAACAATTCACGGTCTTCGGCTGCATCGACGTTCTCTGCAGAAGTTCCAAGGATCGGCACACCCATCTTCATCAGGGCTTCTGTCAGCTTGATCGCTGTCTGTCCGCCGAACTGCACTACTGCTCCGTCCGGTTTTTCGAGGTTTACGATGCTCTCTACGTCTTCCGGTGTCAGCGGCTCGAAATACAGTTTGTCTGCGATGTCAAAGTCGGTACTTACGGTTTCCGGGTTGTTGTTGATGATGATGGTCTCATATCCTTCTTTTGCAAATGCCCATGTACAGTGTACGGAGCAGAAGTCAAACTCGATACCCTGTCCGATACGGATCGGACCGGAACCAAGGACAAGGACTTTTTTGCGGTCGTTTGTCTCGATGGCTTCGTTTTCGCTTCCGAATACAGAATAGTAGTACGGTGTCTCTGCGGCAAATTCTGCTGCACAGGTATCTACCATTTTGTAGGCTGCTGTGATGCCGTTTGCATAACGCATGTCTTTGATCTCTTCTTCCGTCTTGCCGGTCAGGCGTGCAATCACATTGTCAGGGAATTCTATGCGTTTTGCTTCTTTTAATAATTCTGCCGTCAGAGGCTGTGTCTTCAGGGCATTTTCCATCTCTGTTAAGATACACAGTTTATCAATAAACCATTTGTCGATTTTGGTGATCTCATGGATCTTATCGTAGGATACGCCTCTTCTGAGTGCTTCTGCAATTACCCAGATCCTTCGGTCATCGACTACAGCAAGCTGTTTGGTCAGATCCTCATCATCCAGATGGGTGAAATCGTAGGACATCAGGCAGTCTACATGCTGCTCCAGGGAACGGATGGCTTTCATCAGAGCGCCTTCGAAGTTGTCGCAGATGCTCATGACTTCACCGGTTGCTTTCATCTGAGTAGTCAGTGTTCTCTTGGCACTGATAAATTTATCGAACGGCAGACGCGGGATCTTGACAACGCAGTAGTCCAGCATCGGCTCAAAACTTGCATAGGTTTTGCCTGTGATGGCATTTTTGATCTCGTCCAGGGTGTATCCCAGTGCAATCTTTGCGGCAACTTTTGCAATCGGGTAACCAGTTGCTTTGGATGCCAGTGCGGAGGAACGGGATACACGCGGGTTTACTTCGATAACGCAGTATTCGAAGCTTTCCGGGTTCAGGGCATACTGTACGTTACAGCCGCCGGTAATATTCAGCTCGCTAATGATGTTCAGGGCAGAGGTACGCAGCATCTGATATTCTTTATCGCCCAGTGTCTGAGACGGTGCTACAACGATACTGTCTCCGGTATGCACGCCGACCGGGTCGATGTTTTCCATGTTGCAGACGGTGATGCAGTTGCCGGCACCATCCCGCATTACTTCGTACTCGATCTCTTTCCATCCGGCGATGCAGCGTTCTACAAGAACCTGTCCTACTCGTGACAGACGCAGGCCGTTTTCGAGGATTTCTACGAGTTCTTCGTAGTTATGGGCAATTCCGCCGCCGCTTCCGCCAAGGGTATATGCTGGACGCAGTACAACCGGGTAGCCGATAGTCCTGGTAAACTCTACACCGTCTTCTACGTTCTCTACGACACGGGATGCCGCGATCGGCTCACCGATCTTTTCCATGGTCTGTTTGAATTCCAGACGGTCTTCTGCTTTTTTGATGGTCTGGGAAGTAGTCCCTATCAGACGCACGTTGTTTTTACGCAAGAAACCTGCTTCTTCGAGCTCCATGGCAAGATTCAGTCCTGCCTGGCCTCCCAGGGTCGGCAGTACGCTGTCCGGTTTTTCTTTCAGGATCAGCTGTTCTACGACTTCTACAGTCAGCGGCTCGATGTAAACACGGTCTGCAATATCTTTATCGGTCATGATCGTTGCCGGGTTTGAATTCAGAAGTACGACTTCGATGCCTTCTTCTTTCAGGGAACGACACGCCTGCGTTCCTGCATAGTCAAATTCTGCTGCCTGTCCGATAACGATAGGACCGGAGCCGATCACAAGTACTTTTTTAATATCTGGATTCTTTGGCATTATTCTGACACCTCCATCATTTTCATAAAGCGGTCAAACAGGTAACCGGAGTCTAATGGTCCCGGGCATGCTTCCGGATGAAACTGTACCGTGAAGATATTTTTTCCGGTGTAGGCAAGTCCTTCGTTTGTACCATCGTTTACGTTTACAAATGCCGGTACTGCTACAGACGGATCCAGTTTGTCGGTATCCACCACATAGCCGTGGTTCTGAGAGGAAATGTATACACGTCCTGTCTGCAGATCTTTGACCGGATGGTTTCCGCCGCGGTGTCCGTATTTCATTTTGTGGGTGTCCGCACCAGTTGCCAGTGCCATCAGCTGATGTCCGAGACAGATTGCAAAAATCGGGATATCGGTGTTGTACAGTTTGCGGATCTCTTCAATGATAGAAGTACATTCTTTTGGATCTCCAGGTCCGTTGGAGAGCATAATACCGTCCGGATTTGATGCAATGATCTCTTCTGCTGTGGTCAGTGCCGGATATACAGTCACTTCACAGCCGCGTTTGTTCAGATTGCGGGCAATGTTTCTCTTCGCCCCAAGGTCAAGAAGTGCTACTTTCGGTCCGTTTCCTTCCAGCACATATTTCTCTGTGCAGGTCACTTTCTCTACCACTTTGCCTGTATTATATGCCGCGATCTTCGGAAGAACCTCACTTAAATCTTCATATTCCGCAGTGGTGATCATGCCATTCATGGTTCCCTTTTCTCTCAGGATCTTGGTCAGTGCCCTTGTATCGATCCCTGCAATACCAGGAATGTCGTGTTTCTCCAGAAACTCCTGAATCGTTCCTTCACACCGGAAATTGCTCGGCATTCTGGAAAGTTCGCGAACAATGTATCCGTCCGGCCATGGTTTTGCAGATTCCATGTCTTCATAACAGATGCCATAGTTTCCAATCAGCGGATAAGTCATCACAACGGCCTGTCCTGCATAAGATGGATCAGTCAGCACCTCCAGATAGCCAGTCATGGATGTGTTAAATACGATCTCGCTGATGATTTCTTTTGTAGAACCGATACTTTTTCCAGTGAAAACAGTACCGTCCTCCAGAATCAAATATGCTTTCATTCGTCTTCCCCTTTCGCGTTTAATCCAATGGTTATTGTATCTTTGTCTGTATCCCGGACTCTAAAAAAGGGTACGTAATAGTAAGTCCCTACTACGCCCCCCTCAGCCCTGGATACATAAATGCTCAAATTGTTAAGATTCTACCACAAGACAATCAATATTGCAAGTGTTTGTTTGTGAATCTTTATCCATTTTCTATGATCAGATATTCAAATAATGGAACAGAACATCCAGTGGATGCTTGTTCTGCTCTGACCGAAGCGAACGCTGAAAGTCATGTCACTTATCTGTGTTCTTCTGCATATACTTTCTCAAGGGAATTTTTGAGGTGTTCTATGGCTACTGGCAAACTGCAGATACAGGTTACATCGGAACTTCGTGCAACTCCCGTTGAGGATGCCGTGATCGATATTTCAAGCACCGGGGAACCGGATCAGATCCTGGAGGAGGTCCGAACGGACAGCGTCGGGCAGACGGATACACTGGAACTGGAAGCTCCGCCGGAGGAATACAGTTTAAGTCCCGGCGAAATGCAGCCTTACTCGGAATACAATTTCCGCATCACGGCTTCGGGATATGAGCCGCTGACGATCTCCGGTGCAGAGATTCTTGCAAACCAGCTTGCTTTGCAGGATATCCGGCTGAAACCGCTCGCCGGTTCGGAAAAATATGATAATGTCGTGATCCCGGCACACACTCTCTATGGCAATTATCCTCCGAAGATTGCAGAAGCAGAAATCAAACCGGTCTCACAAAGCGGCGAGATCGTCTTAAGCCGCGTCGTTGTACCTGAATTTGTCGTAGTACACGATGGTGCTCCGACTGACAGTACTGCCGGCGATTATTATGTACGTTACCGTGATTATATCAAAAATGTGGCTTCCAGTGAAATTTATGCGACCTGGCCAAAAGCTGCTATCCGCGCTAATGTACTGGCAATCATGTCCTTTACACTGAACCGTGTATACACGGAATGGTACCGCAACAAGGGCTTTGATTTTACGATCACATCCTCGACGGCATTTGACCACAAATGGATCTACAGCAGAAATATTTTTGAGAGCATTTCCGAGGTCGTGGATGAACTTTTTGCAGATTATCTCTCCCGCCCCAACGTCAAACAGCCGATTCTGACGCAGTACTGCGATGGCAAGCGGGTCAGTTGTCCGAACTGGTTGTCACAGTGGGGTTCGAAGTCTCTGGCAGATCAGGGCTACACGGCAACGGAAATCCTCCGCTACTACTATGGTGACAATATTTACATCAATACTGCAGAGGAGATTTCCGGTATCCCTTCTTCCTGGCCGGGATATGATCTGGATATCGGTGCAACCGGGCAGAAGGTGGAACAGATGCAGGAGCAGTTGAATGCAATCTCCAATAATTACCCACTGATCCCGCGAATCGCCGTGGACGGCATTTACGGGGAAGAGACGCAGAATGCAGTTGAGGTTTTCCAGAAAATATTTGGTCTTCCGGTAACCGGAATTGTGGACTATCGAACATGGTATAAAATTCAGGAGATTTATGTCGGTGTGACTCGCATCGCGGAGCTTCGCTGAATAAATTCAAGTCGAAGCGTTTATCTTAGCCGGAGATTTCACTCCGACTAAGATAAAAAAACAGAACCAGACTGTGCATCCTCTTTTGATAGATGCACATCTGATTCTGTTTTTTAAAGATAACCAAAATGATGAAGTGCATCGCTCACTCCGTCTTCTTCAATTGACTTTGTCACGTAATCTGCCACTTCTTTGAGGTTATCCACGGCATTTCCCATGGCGATTCCATTTCCTGCCTTCTGAAGCATTTCGTAATCATTCATACTGTCTCCGAAAGCTACGATATCAGACCAGTCTTTCTGATAATAATCCAGAAGTGCCTGGATACCGTTTGCTTTGGAAACTTCTTTTGTGATGACATCTGCCCCTCTGCGATCGGCAAAGAGCGGTGTCTTAATTTCCGGAAATGCCTTCCGGAGCAGATCGGTGCCTTCTGGATCTCCGAAATAGGCCAGTCCGTAAAACGGATGTGTCAGAAGGTTGGACTCATCTATGTATTCGCGGTCTCCGTTTCCAAAAACACGCTTTTCATGCTCAATCAGTACTTCTTTGTTGACATAGCAGCCGTATTTTCCGATGTTCATGCCGATGCAGAGATGATGCTCACGGCAGAACTCCATCATGCGGGCAATCAGTTGCGGATCCATGAATACTTCCCGGATCTTCTTCTCGCCTACGGTTACTTTCTGTCCGTTGCTGTGGACGATTGCATCCGGTGAGAGCTGCTTTTTGTATGCTTTGCTGAACTCATTGTCCATGTCGCGTCCGGTTGCGATAGCGACCACATGACCGGCCTTTTTCAGTTCTTCCAGATCCAGAATCACTTTTTCGGAAATGCGAAAAGTCTTGTGATCCAGAAGTGTCATATCTAAATCAAAGCAAAATATTTTAGAGCACATTTTTTAAGATTTCTTCCTGTCTTTCTTTGACTGAAGTCTCGCGGATCTTTTTGCGCAGAGGCAGAACACATGCCGGTGATACGGACAGCTCATCAATACCCATTGCCAGGAATACTTCTGTCAGTTCCATATCTGCTCCAAGCTCGCCACAGATACCGATCCAGATGCCGTTCTTATGTGCGTTGTCTGCTGCCATTTTGATCAGACGCAGCAGGCCTTTGTGATGTGGATAATAGAATCCTTCCAGATTGGCGTTCTGTCTGTCTACAGCTGTTGTATACTGCGTCAGGTCGTTTGTTCCTACGCTGAAGAAATCAACTTCTTTTGCCAGGTCATCGCTGATCATGGCTGCTGCCGGTGTCTCAATCATGATACCGAGCTGTATCTCTTTGTTGTACGGGATTCTGCTTGCATCTAATTCTGCCATAACACTCTTTACGATCTCTTTGATCTGCAGTACTTCTTCCAGTGCCACGATCATCGGGAACATAATTGCAATGTTTCCAAATGCAGATGCTCTCAGCAGAGCTCTCAGTTGTGTGCGGAAAATATCCTGCTGTTTCAGACAGATACGGATCGCACGGTAACCCATTGCCGGGTTTTCTTCGTGAGGCAGGTTGAAGTAATCAATCTGCTTGTCTGCCCCGATATCCAGCGTACGGATAACAACCTGTTTCTGTCCCATAGTCTCTGCAACGTATTTATATACTTTGAACTGCTCTTCTTCCGTCGGGAAGTTATCGCTCTCCAGATACAAAAACTCACTTCTAAACAGTCCGATACCTGCTGCATCGTTTTTAACTACAGCTCCGATATCCGATGCATTTCCGATATTTGCGTACAGTTTTACTTTCTGTCCGTCCAAAGATACGGTCTCTTTGCCGCGGAACTGCTGCAGAAGCTCCTGCTGCTCCAGATATTCCTGTTTCTTTGCCTGGTACTCTTTCATGGTCTCTTCATCCGGCTCGATGATCAGACAGCCTTTTGCTCCGTCCACGATGGCTTCTTTTCCTTCGTATTTCTCATCCAGTGCATCACCAATACCGATGATCGCCGGAATGTTCATTGTCTTAGCAAGAATTGCGGTATGGGAGTTCGTAGAACCGCCCTGTGTCACAAAAGACAATACCATATCCTTATCAAGCTGTACGGTCTCACTTGGCGCAAGATCGTCCGATGCTAAAATAACCGGCTTGTCTGTTACAAGTCCGCTCTCACCTGCACCGGTAAGGATTTTCACTACACGGGCTGAAATGTCTTTTACATCAGCTGCACGCTCACGCATATAGTCATCATCCATAGAAGCAAACATCTGTGAGAAATTATCTCCCGTCACGCTGACTGCATACTCTGCATTTACAGACTGTGTTTGAATCATATTTGTGATCGCTTCCACATAGTCCAGGTCCTCCAGCATAAACTGATGTGTCTGAAAAAGCATGGCATTACTTTCGCCAACTTCTGAAACTGCTTTATCGTAAAGTTCTCCCAGTTCCCTGATTGCCTCTGCCTTTGCCTCTTCAAAACGTTGGATCTCCGCCTGCGGATCTTCTACTTTTTTACGCTGCACTATACCGGAGTCTCTTTTAAAGAAAGAAATTTCTCCAATCGCGATTCCTCCAAAAACACCTTTTCCCTGTAACGTAATCATTAAGTTTCCTCCTCACTTATTTTTATGAAACATTTATAATTGTTCATTACCTTCACAATTACAATGCGAAAATCCATTAAAAATTGCTTCACAATGGATTTTTTTCTTTTATTTAGATGCTGTTTCCGTTTCAGTTTCTGCTGTCGTCTCTGCCAGTGTGCCATCCGCATTTTTGACAACTGCATTTTTCTCAAGAATGTCCACTGCTTCATCCTGCAGGATGCTTGCCATGATCGTACTCTTGCCATACTGTTTGATAAATGCATCTACATCTGTCGAACCCATCTGCTGTGCATATTCACTTGCTTTTTCCTGGAATTTTTCATCGGAAATCTCAACATTTTCTGTTTCGGCAATCGCACGCAGTACCATTTCCTGTCCCAGGCTCTTTTTTACGGTTTCTGTCATCTGTTTTACAAACTCTTCTTCCGTCATACCAACCTGCTGTTCCAGAAAATCTGCATATTCCATCCCATACTGCTCTGCATAGGATTTGTAATAGCTGGTAACGCTTTCCAACTGATAATCAATCATTTCCTGTGGATAATCGTTTACGGTTGCATTCTCATATGCCGCTGCTACCAGATCATTGAGTTCCTGTGTATGCTGATCGCTCTTATTCTGTGTTTCCAACTGTTCTTTGATGGAATTGCGATATTCTTCTACTGTTTTGTATTCATCTGAAATCTCAGCCACCAGCGCATCTGTCAGTTCCGGCGCACGTTTTACAGAATTGATCGTAACAGTAAATACGACATCTTTGCCTGCCAGTTCTGTAGAACCATAATTTTCCGGGAATGTCAGGTTCAGATCAACTGTCTCACCAATTTTCTTTCCGATCAGCCCATCTTCAAATCCATCAATAAAAGAACCAGAACCGATTGTCAGATCATATCCTTTATCCGTACCGCCCTCAAACGCTTCACCATTGAGTTTTCCTTCGTAGTCAATGTTTGCCACATCGCCGCTCTCTACAGTACCTTCTTTGACTTCTTCCATTTTGTCACTGGAACTTAAATCGGATACAATCTGCTGATCGATCTCCTCATCGGTAACATCGGCAGATTCCAGAGTTACCTCCAGTCCTTTGTATTTTCCCAGGGTTACATAATCCAGTGCCTTATAATCCGGGCGTTCTGCTGCCTCAGTCTCTGCTTCGCTTTCTGCTGATGCACTTTCCGTTCCGGTGCCTGTCTCAGAAGCTGCTTCTGTTGCTGCATTTGTATCTTTCGTCGTGTTTCCTGAACATCCTGTCACAGTGATTGCCATGCCAAGAAGCAGGGCTGCGATTACTTTTCTTTTCATAATTGTTGTTTCTCCTTTCAAATCCCACGCACCTGCGTGTTTACATTTCCGGTACCGGGGTCGGTCTGGCTTTGTCAAATATCTTTCCTGCATCGAAAAGATCTTCTACCATTTCCGGATTATAGTACATACGGTAACCGTCAAGATTTCGCCGGCCCTGACGCATGTAGGTATCTCCAAACTGTACCCAGTACTGCGTGGAATCCACATTACAGTAAATATCAAATCCTACGCTTTTGAGATAATTAAACTTTTCATTATCTGTCGTATATGGCTGCCAGTCTCCAATATCCGATCCGAATGCAAAAATAATTACATTGGTATCTCCGATAATCGGTTTTACATAATCCAGCCATTTCTGTGTATCAGTCTGCAGTCTTTCAAGACTCGCTTCGGTAACATTGATATGTCCCCATGTATGACTTGCAAATTCCCATCCTTCTTCTTTCATGGCTTTTGCCACTTTTTTTGCCTGTTTTACTTCTTTTTTATAGGCTTTTTCATCAAAGTCCGGGTTGTCTTCAAAGAATTTCTCCTGGTACTCGTCCAGATCCTTTCTGGTCTTATATGCGATATCTGTACGATAGCCAAGCACACCGTTGTAACCGGTCAGAGCAATGATCCCCTTATGTCCATGGTAAGCAAAATCAGGATGCTCTTCCACAAAACGATCGATCAGAGGCACCATATCGTAATCGCCAACGCTGATACTTCCATCGTCTTCTTTATATTCATTTTTAATATCGCCATTTTCATCAACGATCAGCTTCGTTGCCATGCCATCCCCATCCATATAGTGGTAATAGCTCACATCGTCCTGTGACAGCACAAATGCCTTTTTTCCAGGCGGAAGCATGATCTTGCCCGGTGATACGGTGCCATCCTCATTTACGGTACACATATCATGAAGGCTTACCATAACATAACCTTTGTCATACATCGACTGTGTTATTTTATTGAACTCATCAATCGTAGTCATAACCTGATTATATCCGGCTTCTTTCGAATCTCCGTCAAATGCTTTTGACGTATCATAAATCAAAGTATGATAAAAGACATGCGTTACCTGATCAAGCGGGTATTCTACAAGTTCTGATTTTGCCTGCTCATATTCCGATACTCTATCCTGCATCTCCTGGCTGCCGGCAAAATCTGCTGAAGCCTGCAGAAGTGCGATCGCACCGTCATAATCATACTGCTGCGCCTTTCTTTCAGCCTGCGAGAGTACATCCATATCTTCTTTTTTTGCTGCCGTCTCCGTCTGTGTTTCGCTCTGGGTGCTCTCTGTTGTTACCTGCTGTGCCTCCTGTGAAGTCTGTGTTTCCGTTGCACTCTGAAGGCGGTTGTCTTTGCGCTTTTTCTTGTCCAGCATATCCTTTCCAAGGAAAAGACAGAGCAGTACGATCACAAGCAGCAATATCGTAATAATCATTCTTCCAGCAAACACCTGACGCCTTTTCCTGCGCCGACGTGCATCTGCACGTTCTTGTCTTTCGTTCTCGTTCATATTCCCCTCCATACCAGATCTTTCTATAGCTATATGCGTTGAACTCCGTCCTGTCGGACTTCTTTCTCATATTTTTGCGGGCTCCAAAGTCATGGATTTCCACCTGCCATATTATTATGATGCTACGGATTGCTCCGCATTTCATGCTCCCACAATCCTCAAAATATTCGAACTCCGTCCTGTCGGACTTCTTTCTCATATTTTTGCGGGCTCCAAAGTCATGG
>OLQG01000270.1_pt1 | contig 44961 bp, 41 predicted proteins | sample 1672221 | NCBI WGS metagenome assembly OLQG01 (sample SAMEA3136660, study PRJEB25190) | human gut metagenome | biome: human gut; feature: human-associated habitat; material: faeces | place: Austria | collected 2013
TATAATAACATCCTTGGTCCTGAAAAACGCATAACCTGCCTGATCTGTTCTCTCACCTCTGGCTTATAGCAATGCACTTTACAGTTTGCGCAAAATGTCTTTTCTTTCATAAAAGGACACTTTTCACTTCGAAGTCTTGCATAATCCAAAAGTTCCTGACAGACAGGACAAATCTGCCCTGCCTGCCTGTCTTCTTTCGGATGTTTTTTCCGGCAATACAGCCGGATACGGCGGTGCAATCTCTGCTTATGCGGCTGAGAACTATTGGAACGGCAACGCAAGCGTCAAGATTTCCGGTAATGCGAAGATTACCCAAAATACAGGCCGTAATGGCGGTGGTGCGATTGCTCTGTTTACCAGTAAAGCAGATGATTACACCAGCACCGTAGAAATGAGCGGCGGTACGATTTCAGAAAATGAGACATTCTCTAAGGGCGGCGGTGTTTTCCTGTACGGCAAGGGAGACTCGTTCTACATGACCGACGGCAAAATTTCCGATAACGAAGCTAAACAAGGTGGCGGCATTTCCATCAGTGATACAGATGCGGCTGCTTATCTGCTGGGCGGTACCATTCAGGATAATAAGGCAACTGAAGGATACCCCTACGTTGATGATCCTTCGGAGCGAAGCTATTACGGAAACGCAGTTTACCAGGATGGCAGCCTCTATCTTGACGGCACAAAAGCCAACATCAGCGGCGATATTCGTATCGGCTGTCGCTTTGATACAAGCGGAGGAATTTCCACCAACCGTTTTGTAGCTTTGGTCGGCGCATCGGAAACGATGAACGATTACGAATTGACTTCTTTTGAAAGTGAATCCTTGGACGGCAGAGTGGTTGTTGCCCCCGATACGATTACTTATGGCACAGAAACCTATAGCGTAGCAGATGCTGAGCCGTATCTGGCGCATTTTACACACAACCATAAGGAAATTATTACAGATACTGATTATACGGCAGAAACGGGAACTTCTTCTCAGGCGAAAAGCCTTGTTCTGTATGGAGCAATTCAAAAGTATTCTGTTACCTACACAGACGGTATCGGCGGCACCAGCTTTACGGATGAGGTGACAAGCGACCTGCGTCGTGGAACACCCACCCCTGCATTTACCGGCGGAACGCCGACCCGCAGTGGATATACCTTTACCGGTTGGTCTCCGGCAGTGGCCGCAACGGTGACAGCCAATGCGGTCTACACCGCCCAGTGGGCTCCCGAAAATCCGGCAGGCCCGACGAAACCGGACCCCACGGCAACGCCTAAACCTGCCGCGCAGGCTACTGTGCCTCAAACAGGGGATAATACTCCGCTGATGCTGTGGGTGATTTTACTGGTGGTCTCCGCGTTGGGCGTGGCAGGCTGTCTTTGGGCGCAATCCCGCAAAAAGCAATTCAGAAAATAAATCAAGCCATTGTAGGGACGAACTGTAAGGTTCGCCCCTACAATTATAATGGGAGTTTGCAATGAATAAACAGCGGATACTGTCTGCCGCTATTCCGGCAGTACAGATACGAAAGATCTGGTCATTGTGGGACATAATTACAAGAAGCACTTCGGCGAGTTGACCAATTTACAGCCCGGCAATGAGGTGACGCTGCAAACCATGGACGGGCAGGAATATTGCTATCAGGTGGCAACGCTGGAAACGCTGACCTCCACGGCAACAAAAGAAATGACGGCGGGCGATTACCCCCTGACACTCTTTACCTGCGATTACAGCGGTCAGGCGCGTATCGCTGTGCGCTGCCAACAAAAAGCATAACCAAAACAAGCTGCAGGACAGAACGTCGTTGTCACTGAGGCCGTTGTCATTTTGTGCTTCTAGAGGAGTTTTGGCTCTACCTTCTTTTCCTTCGGCGGTCATTTCACCGAATAGATCATAGCTATAGGATTCGGCTACAGATCCACTTAAAACGGTTTCTGCTACATTACCTTGTCCATCATAGAGATACGAATAGTCTCCCGCCTTCTGCTCCGTGTACTTGACGGCTTCCTTGGTCAAGTCTCCACTGATCCGGCTGTCGAGCTCGCCGTAAACATAGCTTGCTTTTTCTTTGCCGTCCTGATCGTACTGGTACATTACCTGTGCGTTTTCGTTGAAGTTTGTGTCGTTCAGGTAGTTGGTGATGTCCCAGGTCATGAGAGTTGCGCGTTCGATTCCGGGCACTACGATGGTTGCCATTTCATTGGCAGTGAGCGTTCCACCGTCCACGTCAGAACCTTCCCCGTCTGCGGTCTTTGCGGAGCTTCCGCCCATGTCGATCTCGGTATAGTCCCCTGTCACGAAGGTTTTAAATCCGTGCCAGAGATCCCGGATTTCTTTGCCGATGGCAGTCAGGAGTGCCGGGCATTGTCTTGCGGTGAGTTTCATGTTGCCCTGCGTTCCGCCGCACCAGAAGATATCCGGGTCGAAGTTTTCTTTTACGGTCGGTACTTTTGCTTTTTTCGTTTCGGCATTTTCATCCGAGCCGTCCCCGTCGGAGTCGTCGTCTGCGGCCTGTATCGTCGCAGTCTTCACTCGTTTTTTCTTGCCTTTTTGTTTTGTTCCGTCCACATACTTCCGGCTCATCTGGAACACCTTATTTCCGTCTCCGTCATAGGTTGCGGCGAGGAGGCTCTGGCCGCCTTTGGTAACGCTTCGGAGTCGGTTTTCAGTGTCGTATGAGTAGACGGTGGATTTTCCTTTTGTCTTTTTTTCGATCAGGTTTCCGTTATCGTCGTAGACATACTTGATCTTATCGCCTGTCTTGGAGTTTTTCTCTGCGATTACTTGGTTATCTTTATTGTAGGTTACTATGATGGGAGTGTCCCTGTTGGAATGTTGGCTTTGATCGACTTGACCGAGACCTCCTGACGGGGGACGACTGATCTGCTGCTTACTATGTATCTCACAGTCTAAATCAATCATACCTAATTATCATTCCACAATGATCACGTCTTGGGGCTGGCAACCATCATAAATCCACTTATTCCAATTTCTTTTCATCCATTCTGTAGATAATGCACGATTGTCTGCATCTCTTGCCTCTAATGGAAGACAAACTACTAATTTACCTGCATAATATCCTGAAATACAATATATTGCAAAACCGCTTTCTGTATCCGGGTATGAAACAACCATATAATCAACATATTTTTCATAAGGATATTCACCAGGAAAACGAAGCACTGTCCCTTCCCATATGGAATTTTCCTTAAAATCAATATCCACCTCACCTAAATGTTTCCCTTTCTTATCATAACACTCCATCCGACCATGCTGAGTATCAATGCTATAGTACTTTTGAAATGTAGCATCATAATAAATATCTCTATTGTTGATTTTGGATAATCTATTATTTTTTTACATCCATTGTTTTCTAATACTTGTGGAATAGTCTTCTTTATATGTGCAACTCGTTCACCTGAAGGAAGATGTGAAAGCTCTTTTTCAAAACTCGCCGCATTACTAGCAGTTTTCCCAGCTTCGCTCGCTTTGAACATGTTCTTTGTGGTCTTGGCTACACGAGGACCGGTTTTGCCTATTCCTATAACCGGAATAATCCCCATTCCTGAGATCCCAGCATTTTCATAATCACCCTCAGCTGCATACCATGCCGCATTGATTGCATCAGCAGCATCAAAGAGAAGGCCTGCCAGATCCAGCATTCCATGAACAGCATTGTTTACACTGGAACTGTTTTTAAACTCATCGAAGGACTTTGTTCCACCACCCTGTACATACTGATAATACTGGCTGGAAAGCAATATCTGCTGATATAAATCAGTTTGCTTTGGCGCAGATTTTTTCGTGGAAGAAGAGCTGCCTGACGATGCATAGGCACTCTCTGGCACAAAGAAATTTTTTATGGATTTACCCATATAACGAAGGGCACTCTTCGCTCCGCTTTTCAACTTGTTATAAGCATTCGATACTTTCGTCATTCCAGAGCGAACCAGCTTCTTTGTGTTATTCAGCAAAGTCTTTCCTGACTTTTACAGCGACTTCCATGCCTTCAAGCGAAAGTCTCACGATCTGTTCTGCCGCATCTCCTCCCTGTGTCATCTTCCTCGTTCCTCCTTTCTCTGTTCCTGCTCCTTGTCTATCTTTTCAATCTTTTCCTTCAGCATATCCGATCTTTCCCGGATATCCTCGGAAAGCTTTATCTCCTCTCGCAAAGCTTTCAGTTTTTCTGTAAGCTCCGTTATCACTTTCTTTATTTCCGCCCTGCTTTCTTCTGGCATCACTCTTCTTGCGACCTTCCTCAGTTCATCGCGCTCTGCAAAAAGTTTTTCATACTCTGCATTTTTATCTAAAATAAAAGAGGCAAGATCTTCCCTCGTCTCGATCTGATATTCCCCCAGAAGTCTTGCATGCTTCGAATACTGTTCGCATTTCAAAAGATCGTCTTTCAGAAGATAGTGGACTCTGTTCCATCGTTTCCTGTACTTTGGAAGATATCCAAGCTCATAGCAGTATCTGAGATAAAGCCCTCTAAGACCGCCTACTTTCCTCAGTCTGTCTTTTCGTGTCATCAGAAGATACTGCCTTGGCCTTATGCTTTTTCTCTGAAAAGGCTCCATCCGTATCGCTTGCCTTTCTTCTGAAAGTCTTGCAAGTATCCTTTCGTTCGTATACTCTTCTCCAAGCCTTGCAAGGCGTATGGGTTTTTCCCATCCTTTCGGGATCACCGTCCAGTATTTGCGGTTTGCCTGAAAGCGTGCTGTATAACCTAAAGACTTCAGGTTCATTGCAAGCTCATGGAGATTAGAGCTTTTTGCTATCGCCTCATCCACCGCCTGCCTCGTCACATTGTATCTCGTAGGCATACCGGCCTTGTCCATACGGTGCAGGTTAGACGGATCCTTTCTGCTTTCCGGATCTTCTATCATAGCCGGAGTGATGATGCCCTGCTTCCTAACGCTTTCTGCAAGGTTCATCATGTCTTCATCATCCAGCACTTTGAACGGATGATCCGGGAACTCATCTATCTCCTCCAGCGGTATTTCATGGATCTTCTTCAGCTTCGCATCATCCCTCTGCTCCTGTGTGGTGAAATATTCATCGAGCTTCGGAAGATCGAATGCGTTCTCTCTTTTTCTCGCTGCCATAAAGCACCTCCTTCGTCAATTTCTCATAGGCTTTCGCCACGCTGCTTCCCGCATCATATGAATAGATGCTTTTTCCCATCGCGCTCACTTCTGCCGCCTTTACAGCGATCGGGATCTGCGTGTCATACACTTTCATCAGATACCCATACTCTCTTTTGAGGGCGCTGCGGATATCTTTTGCAAGGTTCGTCCTCGCATCCACCAACGTCAGCACGATGCCTTCTATCTTTAAATCAGGCTGCAGATTACTCTTCACTTTGCTGATGGTCTGCACCAGCTGCGTCATGCCCTTTGCAGGAAGATACTGCGCCTGCACCGGTATGACTACACTGTCTGATGCGGCAAGAACATTGATGGTGATCATGCCAAGGGACGGCATGCAGTCTATCAGTACATGATCGTAATCCTGCTTCACGTCCCTTAAGTAATTTTTCAGTGTCAGCTCTCTGCTCATGGCATTGACAAGATTCATCTCCATCGAGGAGAGCTCAAGGTTTGCAGGGATCAGATCCACGCCCTCTTTATGATGAAGGATGCCCTCGCCTTTTGTGATATGCTCATCCTTTATGATCTTTTCCATGAGAGTGCCCAGCGTGACATCCAGAGCATCACCGTTCTTCCACCCGAGACATGTGGTAAGATCCCCCTGCGGGTCAGCATCGATGAGAAGCACTTTCTTTCCTTCCCGCGCAAGACCGATCCCCAGGTTCACCGCCGTAGTCGTCTTGCCTACACCGCCTTTCTGATTGCACACAGCGATCACTTTACTCTTCTCCATGACTTCCCTCCCTGCTGTCCATCACAGACCTGAGGCAGCAGTACTCATCGTCAAGACTGTTAGCGATATCCTCCCGGATCTTACCCGTATCTTCATCCGCCCCGCTTTCCTGCAGCAACCTGTCCACCACATATCCATCTGCGATATATTCATTGAAATAGTCAAGGAATATTTTCGCTGCATTTTCATCCGGATAGATCACGCCTTCTAACATCTCCTTCGCATCTTCATCAAGAAGCAGTGCCAGAAGATAGATGAGCTCCACCGCTGTCTCATAGTCCCCTTCATCGGTATAGCTGCTGATCTCATCAAGGGCATCGACATATGCATCGAACTCCAGCCCTGTATCATGCACTGCATCAGAAAGGCGTTTTTCTGTCATCCTGACCAGAGCTTCTATCCCTGATACGAAGTTCTCACCGCGTTCTTTTTCATTTTCTGTTTTTCCAAACTCGATCGTAAATCCTACTTTTCTCATTTCATCATCCTCCTGTTTCGGGTACAAAAAAAAGCCACTCCCGTATTGGAATGGCTATGTAGTGCCCTTTTCAGGCGGATATGCGCTACTGCTGACGATTAGTCAAGAAGTTTCAGAAGCAGATCGTCTATCGCATCAGTCGTATATTTTCCCTCTTTGATAAGCTGGTTCCTCCAGTTCAATAATCCATTTATGATGATGTTCTGCTCATCTTCCGTGAGCCTGATCCTGTATTTCTTTATCATCCTCTCCACCGATCCTTTCTTTCTGTATTATAATATATCAAAATATTTATTCATACAAAGGTGCACTTTAATTCTAAAATAAACGGTTCTATCGTATGATGACTGAAAAGTCACTTCGTTTATAGTGCTCCTAAACTCAAAATGACAATAAAAAACAACGCATCTACTAAAACGGTATCTGCGCTGTTTCAAATTTTCTTCGATTTTTAGAACCATATTAGAACCATAAAGTTCTATCAATCTGCTGAATCTCAGTAAATTCAATTATTTAAGGCCATAGGTAAACCCCTTGGTTCTATTCAAACTCAATCGTACCCGGCGGCTTACTCGTGAGATCATAGAATACTCTGTTGACTCCTCTGACCTCATTAATAATTCTGCTCATTACCGTCTGCAGTACTTCAAATGGAAGCTCAGCTGCCTCTGCCGTCATAAAATCGATGGTATTAACTGCTCGCAATGCTACTGCATAGTCATAGGTTCTTTCGTCACCCATAACACCAACGCTTCGCATATTGGTCAGTGCTGCAAAGTATTGTCCGATTCCACGATCAAGTCCTGCTTTTGCAATCTCTTCACGATAAATTGCATCTGCATCCTGTACGATGCGTACTTTTTCTGCATTGACTTCTCCAATGATACGGATACCAAGTCCCGGTCCCGGGAATGGCTGACGAAATACGAGATACTCCGGAATACCCATTTCCAGACCCGCTTTTCTTACCTCGTCTTTAAACAGGTCACGCAGTGGTTCAATGATTTCTTTGAAATCTACATAATCCGGTAGTCCGCCTACGTTATGATGAGACTTGATCACTGCTGATTCACCGCCCAGACCGCTTTCTACTACATCCGGATAAATGGTTCCCTGTACCAGGAAGTCTACTGCACCGATCTTCTTAGCTTCTTCTTCAAACACACGGATAAATTCTTCTCCGATGATCTTACGCTTTCTCTCCGGTTCTTCCACTCCGGCAAGCTTACTATAGAAACGTTCCTGCGCATTCACGCGAATAAAATTCAGGTCATACGGTCCATCTGGTCCAAATACTGCTTCTACTTCATCTCCTTCATTTTTACGAAGAAGTCCATGATCTACAAATACACAGGTCAGCTGATTACCGATTGCCTTTGACAACATAACAGCTGCTACAGATGAATCTACACCACCTGATAATGCACAGAGCACTTTACCGTCTCCGACCTTTTCACGGATAGCCTTAATAGAATTCTCTACAAACGCATCCATCTTCCAGTCACCGGCACATCCACAGACGTTTCTTACAAAATTATACAGCATCTTGGTTCCTTCTGGTGTGTGCAATACTTCCGGGTGGAACTGAATTGCATACAGTCCTTTCTCCTGACACTCTGCCGCTGCTGTTGGGCAGTCTGCTGTGTGTGCTGTAATCCGGAATCCCGGAGCAATCTTTGAAATATAATCAAAATGGCTCATCCAGCATATCGTCTTCTCAGACACATCACCGAATAATGGAGATGTCTTATCTACAAATACTTCTGTCTTACCATATTCACGGACATCTGCACGCTCTACTTTACCACCTAATATATGCATCATTAACTGTGCACCATAGCAAAGTCCGAGCACCGGAATACCCATTTCAAATAATTCCTTTGCATATGTCGGAGAATCCGCCTCATAACAGCTGTTCGGACCTCCGGTCAGGATGATTCCCTTCGGGTTCATAGCCTTGATTTTCTCAATATCAGTCTTGTAAGAATAAATCTCACAATATACATTGCACTCACGGACACGTCTTGCAACCAACTGATTATACTGTCCGCCGAAATCAAGTACAATTACTAATTCTCTATCCACCTGTGTTCCTCCTCAATCTTGTCCTGAAAGCCAGACACTATGCCAGGCTTCCGTACTTCTTTTCATTATAAAATAGCACTCCGATATTTACAAGCATCGAAGTATGATTTCTTTTACCAAAATTTAACCCAATTTCTTCATATAACTAGTAACTATTGGTTGACATCCCCTACCTCGGGCGGTAGAATGAGTTTGCAGAATTAAATATTCTCGGTAGGTGAGGTTACCGCAGGGATATGGTTATTCCTAAGATTGCTGCCGCAAAAACGTGGAGACACGATTCGCTGGTCAACAGGCTATGTCGTATTTAAGGCATAACCTAATGCAATTATTAAGCCCTGCGATACTAAAGCTTGAACGATGATGATTATTTGGAGACAGAACAACCTTGTCATTGCTCAGGCTTTGATGAGGTTTTTTATATTTTTACGAGAAAAAGGTGGTGAGAGTAATGGATTCGGACGCGGATAATTTGATATACAACTTTCGACTGATATTAATGAAAGGATGGGATTCCGATGAATATGACAATAACAATCTTCAAAGATCTGCTTTTGAAGAAAGACTACAAGACAATCCAGAATATATTAAATGTAATGAATGCAGTAGACATTGCTCTTCTGCTTTCAGAATTAGAAGATAAGGAACTGGCCATTGCATTCCGGCTGATTCCAAAAGACGAAGCTTCTGACGTATTTTCCAATATGAGCAGCACCATGCAGGCTTATCTGGTAGAGATATTTACCGAAAAGGAACTGAAAGAGCTTCTTGATAACCTTTATATGGATGATACCGTAGATATGCTGGGTGAATTTCCGGCTAATCTGGTTACCCGTATTTTGGACACGGTAGACAGCAGCAAACGTGACGATATTAATCTGTTGCTGAACTACCCTGATGACAGTGCCGGAAGTATCATGACTACTGAATATGTGGCACTGAAAAAAGACATGACCGTGCGCGATGCCATGCGCCACATCAAGGAAGTCGGCATCCACAAAGAGACCATTTATACCTGTTACGTACTGGAACGCAGAAAGCTGATCGGTATCGTAACTGCCAAGGATTTGATGACCATGGATGATGACACTAAAATTGGTGACATCATGGAGACGGAGATCATCTCTGTTCATACACATACCGACCAGGAAGAAGCTGCAAGGCTCTTCTCTAAATATGACTTTCTTGCCCTTCCGGTACTGGATGCGGACGGATTAATGGTTGGCATCATCACCGTCGATGATGCTATTGATGTCGTAGTAGACGAGGCCACAGAAGATATGACTGTGATGGCCGCTGTAACACCAAGTGAAAAAAGCTACTTTGATACATCCGTTTTTGCTCACGCTAAAAATCGTTTCGTATGGTTGCTAGTGCTGATGTTTTCCGCAACAATTACCGGAACGATCATTACCCGTTACGAAAATGCATTTGCGGCAGTGCCACTTCTGGTATCATTTATCCCGATGCTGATGGATACCGGCGGTAACTGTGGTTCGCAGAGTTCGACTCTGATCATTCGCGGACTTGCCCTGGATGAGATCAAATTCAAAGACATTTTCCGGGTGATTTTCAAAGAATTCCGCATCGCATTGCTAGTCGGAATCGGTCTGGCAATTGCCAACGGTATCCGTATTTTTATTATGTACAAAGATTTAAAAATGGCAATCGTTATCGCACTGTCGCTGTCATTGATTGTCATCATTGCTAAGATCATCGGCTGTACGCTTCCATTGTTTGCAAAGAAGCTGCACATGGATCCTGCCATCATGGCATCGCCGCTGATCACAACTGTAGTAGATACCTGTTCGATCATGATCTACTTCTCAATCGCGACCAGAGTATTTACACTGTCTTAAATGTTGTCTCTGACAGTTCGTGCTGATGAAGATATTTTTCACGCGTCGCCATACCGCCGCGGATGTGCCGCTCGGATTTGTTCACATCCAGAACCTTGCGCACCTCCGCTGCCAGCGATGGATTAACTGTAAGAAGTCTCTCTGTCACATCCTTGTGTATAGTGCTCTTACTGACTCCAAACTGCCTGGCCGTTTGGCGAACCGTAGCCTTATGTTCGATGATATAATAGGCGATCTCAATTGCACGTTCTTCAATATATTCTTTCATACAAAACCCCTGCATAGTTCGTTTTTTACAATCTATGCAGGGGCATTTTGATGTATGTCTATGTTAAAATTCTTCCCTTACTCATATTCATATGGTTTCTCTTCCACTTGTTTTATCTTAATACAAAATGCTTTCGTATATCCTTCTTCTGTCGGCTGCTCCAATGTCAGATTGCCTCCGTGCATTTCAATGACTTTTTTTGAGACGCTTAATCCAAGTCCGCTTCCGCCCCGGCTGTTTCGCGATTCATCGCCCATAACAAACGGGTCGAACAACTGCTGTGCTAACTCCAAATCGATCCTCTCGCCGGAATCCATGACTTTGATCACCAGATAACTAAGCTTCTTTTTCATGCTGATTTTTATGCTGGTTCCTGCTTCATTATGCTTGATAGCATTCGTAAGCAAATTTGTAAACGCACGGCTGAACTGCATTTTATCTATTTCTGCATAGTCCGCTTCTTCCGGAATATCTATATCAGGAATCATCCCAGCCTCTTCCATATCAGTATACGCACCTGCCACAAGCTGAAGGACAAGTTCTGTGATATTGATCCGTTCCTTTTTCAGATCAAATCCTTCGCTGTCCAGCTTCACGTAATTAAAAAGCAATGTGATCAGCTCGCTCATTTCCAACGATTTCTTCCGAATTGATTCCAGGTATTGCTTCTGCTTTTCCGGATCTTCCACCATGCCGTCATTCAATGCCTGTACATATCCAGCAACAGTTGTGATCGGAGTTTTCAGATCATGGGTAATATCGGACAGCAACAGATTCCTCTTTCTGGCAAATGCTTCCTGCTGCCTTCTGTCGTATTCCCGCACCTCTTCCATTTTCCTTACCACAATACCGCTGTAATATAAAACGCCTACCATATACGGAAGCAGATAAAGGCAGATAAAAACAAACAACACTACAAATATCAACATCTGTTCCGTTCCGGACATTCCGGTAAGAAGATTGCTGTTTTTCCACAAACCTGCTGAAATATAGGAAAATATTCCAGCCAGACCATTTGGAAGTAGTATATTAATTCCAGTCAGCAACAAATAACCGGCCATTCGCAGCAATAAGATAATATTTTCCCCTGCTGACTGATTTGTAAAAATCGGCTCTGTCCCAAATAATGTATTAAAAACAGGAAACATGATTCTGGTTACAATCAGATTAATAATTGCTTCACAGGCAAAGATAAATACCATTACTGCCAACAGACGAATAATCAGGAAACGTTTCAGATGTTCTATTGTCTGCGACGTATCTGTTTGTGCCATTCCCTTTTCCTCCGTCTATTTCTCCAATCGGTATCCCAGCCCTCTGACCGTCTTGATATATTTACTTCCATCATTTGATAACTTTGCTCTGAGTTTGCTGATGCACACCATAACATTATTATCATCGTCCATATATTCTTCGTTCCATCCAGCCTGAAAGATCTGTCCTTTTGTAAATACTTTTCCGGGATGTTCCATGAACATATACATAATCCGGTATTCCACAGAAGACAGTTCGATTGGTTCTTTTTCCCGATACAGCACGCAGCTTTCTGTATCCAGCATCAAATCCCTCACCTTCAGATTGGCAGTCTCTGACTCCATCTTCCCATCATGCCCACCCAGCGAATAGAAACGTCGGATATTCGACTGAATTCTTGCTACTGCTTCGAGTGGATTAAATGGCTTCGTCAGATAATCGTCCGCGCCCAAATTGAGCCCAAGAATCTTATCCGAATCTGCATCTTTTGCAGAAAATACAAGCACCGGAATATTACTCGTTTCCCGAATCTTTTTCAACGCATGCAGCCCATTCATGCGCGGCATCATCACATCCAGTACTGCAAGATCCACATGTTCTTTCTCCAGAACCGCCAATGCCTCGAGACCATCTGCGGCCTCGAGGACATCATATCCACTGTTTTCCAAATATAATCTGAGCAAATCTCTGATCTCTGCTTCATCATCAGCAATTAAAATCACATATTTCATAAGAGTCTTTCCCTACTGTTCTCCCACTACATTCTCTGTTCTTGCTAACATCTGTTCTTTCAATGCCTGATAAAGCCCGGCATCCGTAAGTCTTTTATATGGCTCGATATAGAATACGTGAAGAATACCCATTGTGCATGCTCCAAGAAGATCCCACAGGATAAATGACAGATCCAGGACAAATGTATTCCATTTATTTCCATCCATCATCTGCTTACTCATTGCAAATACCTGTTCCCGATTCATGTCTGGATTTTCGCCCAGAATATATGGAATCATGCGATATTCATAAGACTTAACAATACCAGGAATGATAAACAAAAGTGACCAGAGGATGGTATACAGATCACGGAAGAACATAATCTTCACACCATTCTTGTAGCCTCTGTCAAATGTAAAGCACACCTCTTTAATCTCTGCATTTTCTTCCAGATCTCTGTAGAAGAAACGGTTGCGTCCAATCTCCAGTGGATTGATCAGCAATACATTTAAAACAATTGCTATCGCAATCGCGATACATGCCACAGCCAATGCAAACAGAATTATCATAATCGTACCTGCCGGAGAGATATAAGGTATTCTATTCACAATCGAATCCCCAATCACATCTGTCGAACTCGATTGTACACCAGATGATACTCCAGATGCTGCTGAACTTCCACCTCCAATCAACACTGCGAGTAACCCGACAAGCACCGCCTTCCAGTAATTTGCTTTTAATCTAATCTTCGCTTTTTCTTTCAGTCCTTTACGACTCCATGCTCCCATTATAACTCCTCCTGTCTCCTTTTATATTTCAAAAAGTAGTTCTTTGTTTCTATACTGTAAGTATAGCAAAAGAATCTTAAGGTACAATGGGCGGAGCCTTAACCTAACCTTAAAACATTCATATACTCGCAATTCCCACTTCTCTCTTTAAACGCCGGATACAGGAATCCCGCTGTTGGTTTTCCCGGCTCATACTCGCCTTCCAGCGGACTAAGTGTACATAGCAGATAAGTATAGACTTCTTCCGATCCTTCCAACCATTCCTTATCACTGCCCTTGACCGGCACATCGTACTGTCCGAAATATAAAAAGCACGCGTAAGAATAACCAGGCTGATATTTCTCACTGATCACCTCGTATAAGATATCTAAAAATGCATCATTTTTTAATTCTGATTCCAGTATTCCATCGAGAAGCTGCCAGATACTTCCCGGTTTCCGTTCTGCTGCCGGAATCGGATATTCCTTCAGTTCCTCGTTTGTTTTAGCGAGGAGGAGTGTCTTGGCCTGATTCAGATTACGGCTGCGCTCTGCTTCTGAAAGCTTCAGAAAATGTGTATTAAATGTTCCATCCACATAACCTTCTTCATCAAAATATGCACCTGCGATTCTTGCCACTGATGCCCTGGCCGGTGTCATTCTTCTGCTGAGCTCCAGCATATCTTCTCGATTAATCATTCACTTCATTGCTCCCTGTTTCTATTATCCTTATTTCAGTTCTTCTAAGATAGAATATCCAACGGTTCCTTCCGGCATACGGATATCAAAATTATCTGCGATCGTCGCTCCGATCACCGCAAATGTATCTGTATCCGGTATCTTGCCGCCTTCTTTTATTTCCTTTGAATATGCCAATAACGGTACGTATTCACGCGTGTGATCCGTTCCGGTGTAGGTTGGATCATTCCCGTGATCTGCTGTTAATATCAGGAGATCATCTTCCCGCATGGTATCTAAAAGTACACCCAGATTCTTATCCAGCTTCTCGATCTCTCTTCCGTAACCTTCCGGATTCCTGCGATGTCCCCACAGCGCATCAAAGTCCACCAGATTCACAAAGCACAGCCCTTCAAAGTCCTTCTTACAGATATCAATCGTCTGCTCCATACCATTAACAGAACTGGTGGAATGCAGACTTTCGGTAATTCCTTCACCGCAGAAAATATCATGGATCTTCCCAATGCCAATCACATCGTATCCCGCATCTGCAAGTGCATTCAGTGTAGTTGCTCCTGACGGCTTCAACGCATAATCTCTGCGATTACTTGTACGCTTAAATTCACCCTTTTTCTTACCAATATATGGTCTTGCAATGACTCGTCCGACACGCCATTCTTCCTTCATCGTCAGTTCCCGGGCGATCTCGCAGCACCGATACAAATTCTCCAGATCGAAAGTCTCTTCATTGCCACAGATCTGCATCACAGAATCAGCCGACGTATAGACGATCATAGCTCCGGTTGCGATCTCTTCCTCACCCAGTTCTTCAATAATCGCTGTACCACTGGCACTCTTGTTGCCAATAACCCGCTTTCCACAGTGCTCTTCCAGTTCTTTGATCAGTTCTGGTGGAAATCCTGTCTCCGTAAATGTACGGAATGGCTTCTCCGTACGCAGTCCCATCATTTCCCAGTGTCCTGTCATGGTATCCTTGCCATTGCTGCACTCAGCCATTTTGCAATATCTTCCCACAGGCTGTTTGATACCTGTCATATCACCACCGGAATGCAGATTCAGCATACCAAGCTTCCGGAGATTTGGCATATCCAGTGTCCGCATCCGCTCCAGAATATGTCCAAATGTATCCACGCCAATATCTCCGAATTTTTCCGAATCCGGCATAGCACCAATGCCCAGTGAATCCATCACGATCACAAATATTCTCTTATATTCTTTCATATCCGTCACTCCTCGTCTGCTGTCATCATCTATTGCTCTGTATCTATCTTGCGAGCCTTGCCGGTCCAAAGCCTTCCGGCAATAATTCTTTTAATGTATAAATCTGATACTCTTCCCGGCTGATCGCAAGTATAATTTTGAATTGCTCCGGTTCGCAGAATTCCATCATCACCTGTCTGCACACGCCACACGGTGATGTATAATCGGCAAGCTTCCCATCTTTTCCGCCAACAATGCAAATGGCGGCAAAATGCCTCTCTCCCTCACTGACTGCTTTGAAAAACGCAGTCCGCTCTGCACAGTTAGTCGGTGTATATGCTGCATTTTCAATGTTGCATCCTGTATATATCTCACCACTTTCTGTCAGTAATGCCGCACCTACGCGAAAACCGGAATAAGGCGTATATGCATAAGACATTTCCTCGATTGCGCGATCAATCAGTCTGGAAATCATATCTGCATTTAATCCTTCACCTTTAGCCATTCTCATCGTGCTCCTTCTTTACTGCCTTTCTGTGGTCATCCTGTATCAGCCTGCGCACAGCATTAACTGCCACGCGGACAGCCAGATCTGTATCATGCGCTACCGGATTCCAAAGCCCGGCTTTTTCCCGCTCCTGATTAGCCATTACAAGGAAGCACGCTCCTGCCCTTGCCCGCAGATGGGATGCCACGATAAAAAGCGCCGCCGTCTCCATCTCTGATGCAAGACAGCCAAGCATCTTCCAGGCTTCCCATTTTTGGATCAGCCCATACCCTGCCGGTAATTTCTCCGGTTCGTGCTGTCCATAGAATGCATCCTTGCTCTGCACAACTCCGGTATGATAATCTGCACCCATATCCTCCGCCGCATCTGCCAGGGCATTTATCACGTTCAGGTCGGCAACCGCCGGATATTCAATCGGTGCATATTCCTTACTGGTTCCTTCCATCCGTACTGCACCGGTTGCGATCACAACATCTCCACTCTTCACTTCCGGCTGAATGCCCCCACAGGTTCCGATCCTGACAAATGTCTCCGCACCACACCGATACAGCTCTTCCATGGCAATTGCCGCCGATGGTCCGCCGATACCTGTCGATGTCACACTGACTTTTTCACCGCACAACTCTCCGGTATATGTTACAAATTCACGATTCTCAGCTATTTTTACAGGATGATCCAGGTACTGTGCAATCTTCTCACAGCGCCCCGGATCTCCCGGCAGGATCACATAGCGTCCTACCTCGCCCTCTGCAGTCTGTATATGGTATTGTCTGTTTGCATCTTCCGAATAATTTTTCATACGCAGTCACCTCTTCTGTCCTCAGTGTAGCACACCCATTTTCACAAGTAAAGGCGGTGTATGACAGTTGACATTTACCCGATTTTCAGAAATAATGTAGCGAGAATGCTTACTTTACGGAGGTCATTATGTACCACTATTATATGTTCAACAAACCATTTGGCTGTGTCTGCGCCAGGCGCGATGACCGTTATCCTACCGTTATGGATTATTTTTCTGATCTTGATAATCCAGATCTGTCTCCGGTGGGACGGCTGGACCGTGCTACCGAAGGACTGCTTCTCGTCACAGATGACGGCATGTTTAACCAAAAGCTGACACATCCCTCTTATAAAAAAGAAAAGACCTACCTCTTCACAGCAATGGGAACGCTGTCAGAGGAAGATCTCTATGCATTGGAACACGGTGTACAGTTAACGGGAAGCGACAGGCTGACGGCTCCTGCACACGTATGTGTCACCGCCACAAGCGTATTAAAAGAAGTCCTTCCCACACTTCATCCGGAGATTCAGTCTGCAAGCTGCCATAACCGTCCGGAGCATCCAATCGTTTTTGGCGAGATTACCGTCACCGAAGGGAAAAAGCATCAGGTACGCAGAATGCTTAAGGCTGTAGGCTGCTGCATCATCGCGCTGAAAAGAGTTACCATGGGAAACTTCACATTAGACGAAGCCCTCGCACCGGGGGAATTCAAAGAAATATTCCCGGAATTATAATGCATTGTGAAGCAGGCCAAGAACTGTGCTTAAATCATTTACACCCATCTGTCCGGGAGCAGAAGCCTTCTTAGCAGCTCCGAATGTAAGTGCCGAGCCAAATACCTCCCCGCACAGACGGCTGATCACACCTGTTCCTGCCATAGACATTGTGATGATCGGTCTGTCTGCATATGTGCCTGACATCTCTTCTGTAGCGGCAAGAAGTGTGAGCACATCTTTTCTGTTCTGCGGCATAACTGCGATCTTCGGAATATCTGCACCCAGATCCTGCATTTTCCTAAGACGGGACACAATCTCATCCTTGTCCGGTGTCTTGAAGAAATCATGATTAGAAGCTACAACCTTCACACCCGCTGCATGAGCACTTTCGATGATCTGTTTTACAATCTCATCACCTGTAAACACTTCCACATCTACAAGATCGACATATCCGGACTGCGCTGCCTTGATATTTAACTCAGCATATGCGGCATCCCCGATTGCTTTTTCGCCACCTTCTTTTGAAGTGCGGAATGTCATAAGAATCGGAGTCTCTCCCAGAGCTTTTCGCAGTTCCTTCAGCACATCCAACACTTTGTCAAATTCAAATACATGCTCAAACCAGTCTACACGCCACTCAACAACATCAACCGGAATAGAATCGAATGATTTTGCTTCTGTGATAATCTCTTCTTTTGTTATACCAACAATTGGTACGCAGATCTTTGGAACTCCTGCACCAATCTCAACGTTTCTTACTTTTACGATATTCATAATCTATCTCCTTCTCACGTTCAAGAATGCCTCTGCAATCCTGCCGGAGGCTATATCAGCTGGGGGATTGACTCCCAGCTGATATATTAAAAATCTTTATCCATGATTCTCTGGCATCATTATATTATTCTTCGCTTGTTAATTCCACCATTTTTATTTTTTGGTGACTGCCTGTTTGAAAATTGAATGACCCGCATCATGATCGAAAGGATTTAAGCACAAAATTAATGCGTTTAAGCTATCAATATGTTATGGTGTATTCAAGGAAGAGGTGTGAACATGACATTCAATCAATTATTATATTTTCAAACTGTCTCAGAATATGAGAACTATCATAAGGCTGCAGAGAAGCTCTATCTTTCGCAGCCATCCTTGAGCAGAGCCATTTCCTCGCTCGAGAAAGAGCTTGGCGTGATGCTGTTTGAAAAGCAGGGACGGGGAATTGTGCTTACTAAGGCCGGCAGACTGTTTCAAGAATATACGGACCGTATTTTATCCGAATGCGAAGTTGCTAAAACTAAAATGAACGAGATTGCATCCGGTAATGGCTACATTGATATCGGATACATCTTCCCACTTGCCAGTCACTACATCCCGCATAAAGTTCGAAAATTCCTTAATATAGAAGAAAATGCAAAGGTATCGTTCAACTTTTACCAGAATCACAGCCCTGCCATCGCTCAGAAAGTAAAAATGGGAGAATTGGATCTGGGATTCGGCGCTTTTATAGATAATGATGATGAGTTGGCGTTTTATCCATTGCAGAAACAAAAAATGGTAATCATTACTCCGAACGAACATGAATTGAACCAGTATGATGATGTTGCAATCCAGGAACTGATGAATTACCCCATAATCGGCTACGACAAGGATTCCGGTCCCGGAAGATATTCCAAACGTTTATACCGAAGACTGGATATGAAACCGAATATCATCGTAACATGTCCGGACGAGCACTCTATTATGGCTCTCGTAAAAGAAGGATTTGGAATTGCACTGGTACCGAAAGTTGATTCACTGGATGAAGCATCTATTCATATTCATTCTATTAAAGATATGGATCTTTTTTACCGCCATTACATGTTCTGGATGCGGGATCGCTATCAATTACCGGCCGTACAGCGGTTCATTGAATTTATAAAGAAAGAATCCGAAGATTAATCGATAGTTTAAACGTATCATTTTCGCCATTAATTAGTATTTGTGGTTATTGTTAAAATGAGGTATGATAATTTTGTCACAAACAAAGAGTTCCATATAAACCATATATTTAAAGTAAGGAGATACACTTCATGAAAACAAAGTACCCAAATATTTTTGAACCATTGACCGTAAAGCGTACAACCATTCGCAACCGTATTGCAATGACACCAATGGGAACAAATTATGGTGAAGCAAATGGAGAAATGAGCAACCGTCATATGAATTATTATTCACTTCGTGCAAAAGGTGGAGTTGGTCTTATCATATTAGAAAATGCAAACGTAGAATATCCTGTTGGATCCAATGGTACAAGCCAGATCCGTATTGATCATGACAGTTATATGCCGCGTTATTATCAGCTGGTAGAAAGTCTTCATAAGGATGGAGCAACTGTTGCAATTCAGATCAACCATGCAGGTGCATCCGCATCTTCAGCAAGAACCGGAGTAGAAACTGTTTCTTCTTCTAATGTTCCAACAAAAGCCGGCGGAGAGATTCCTCGCCCGATGACAAAAGAAGAAATCTTGACAACCGTTAAGAAATATGCAGAAGCAGCAAGGCGTATTCAGGCAATCGGATTCGATGCAATCGAAATTCACTGCGGACATTCTTATCTGATGAGCCAGTTTATTTCTCCATACTATAACAAGAGAACAGACGAGTTCGGTGGATCTGTAGAAAATCGTCTTCGTTTTCCTCGTATGATCCTTGAGGCAGTAAGAAAAGAAGTCGGACCTTGGTTCCCGATCATCGTTCGTGTTTCTGCCGAAGAACGAGTACCTGGCGGAAATACACTGGAGGATACATTAGAGTATCTTGAATATCTTGATGAGTTCGTAGATATGTACGATGTATCATGCGGATTGAATCCATCACTTCAGTATCAGATTGATTCAAACTTCCTTCCAGATGGATGGCGTTCCTACATGTCAAGAGCTGTAAAAGATAAATTCGGCAAACCTGTAATCAACACCGGAAACTACCGTGATCCTAAAATTGTAGAAAAAGTACTCGAGAGCGGTGATGTAGATATCGTCGGAATGGGACGTGGTCTTATTGCTGAACCAAACTGGGTAAAGAAAGTACAGTCAGGTGAAGAAGATATGCTCCGTAAGTGTATCTCTTGTAATGTCGGATGTGCAGGCAACCGTATCGGAGTGAACCGTCCGATCCGCTGTACCGTAAACCCGGCTGTTCCGGAAGGAGACATTTATAAAAAACTGAAAGTTAATAAAAACTGTAATGTAGTAGTCATCGGAGCAGGTACAGCAGGTATGGAAGCTGCCTGTACAGCCGCTGAAGTCGGATGTAATGTCTTCCTTCTTGAAAAGAAAGATCATATCGGCGGCCTTTCATCCTTCATTTCCAACTTGCCTAGCAAGACACGTATGAAAGATTTTCCGAAATATCTGGAAAACCGTGCATCCAAGCTGGATAACTTATATACATTCCTGAACACAGAGGCCAATGTTGAGCTGATCAAGAAGTTCAAACCAAACATCATTGTAAATGCAACAGGTTCTGTTCCGCTTGTTCCACCGATAAAAGGTCTGAAAGAAAACCTGGAAGCGGGAAATGTCCGTACCATCTTCGACATGATCAATAATGTAATTGACGGTAAATATCCTGATGACGTCTGCAACGGAAAGAAAGTTGTAGTAATCGGTGGTGGATCTGTTGGTCTTGACGTAATTGAATATTTTGCACCACGTGGAGCAGAATGTACAATCGTTGATATGCTGCCACAGATTGGTATGCTCGCCGATCCTATCACAAAATGCTCTATGCGTGAAACACACGACAAATATGGCGTAAAAGAATATGTGAATACAGCTCTTCAGGAAGTAAAGGAAAATTCATTTGTTGTAAAACTTCCAAACGGAGAAATTACAGAGCTTGCATTTGACCTTGGATTCAACTGCCTTGGTATGAGAGCAAACAATCCACTGCTTCCGGAGCTGAAAGAAGCATTCGATGATACAGATGTAGCCATCTATCAGGTAGGAGATTCTGTACGTGCCCGTCGTATTATGGAAGGTACCATGGACGGACGTGCCGTACTGAATGTACTGGAAGCACACGAATATCTTGACCTTGATGAAATCAAATAATTATCTGTGATGCTGTTCCGGACACGGATTGCCCCTAAGCAGACAACGTCCCCCGTCTGCTTAGGGGTTATTTTATTCCAAATAAATGCTATAAAAAGGACTGCACACTACTTTCGTGTACAGTCCTGTATCATTCGCACTTATTTTCTTATTTGGAACTTGAATCTGATGAAGATGATGAATCAGACTTCTTATCACTCTTTACCTGAATACAATTCTCTGCCAGGAAGTCTTTTACTTTATTAGTGATCACGATATTCTTAAGTGTATCTTCGCTTGCGATCTCTTTCAATGCATCAACATCTTCGTATCCGTACTGCTCTGCCAGCTTCTTATACTCTTTGTTCAGTTCCTTCTTGCTTGGTGTCAGCTTTTCTTTATCAGCGATTGCCTGTGCTACCAGTCTCTGCTTTACCGTCTCTTTGGCTGCATCTTTGACCTGCTTATTGAAGTCATCCTCTGACATGCTGTAATACTGTGCCAGGAAGTCTTCAAATGCCAGTCCGTAGGAATCTGCAGCATTCTGATACTGCTCTTTGATCTGATTCTCAATATCCTCTACGTCTCCGTCCGGATATTTCTTAACTTCAGCCTTCTCAAGTACTGCATTCCATGCCTCATCCTGAAGCTGTGTATCATAGTCTGTCGTGCTGCTCTCAGTAAGCTGCTTTTTAATCTCTTTCTTATACTCTTTGACCGTCTTAGACTTCTCAGATACTTCCTGTACGAACTCATCGTTCAGTTCCGGAAGCTGCGTCTCACCATTAATGTAATTAACTGTAATGGTAAATGTAACATCCTTTCCTGCCAGATCCGGATTATTGCTGTAATCATCCGGGAACTTGCCATTCCAGTCAAACGTCTCACCTGGTGTGTGACCGATAATAGAATCCTCAAATCCATCGATAAAAGAACCTGATCCGATCTTAAGATCATATCCTTCAGAACTTCCTCCGTCAAACGCTTCTCCATTCATCTTACCTACAAAGTCAATATTAACCGTATCTCCGGCGATAACACCTCGGTCTGTGATCTGCTCGGAAGTAGCATACTGATTGCGAACTGCCTCAATGTAATTATTGACATCATCATCTGTCACTTCAGCCGGCTCTTCCACGTCGTCTACTTCGATACCTTTATATCCACCTACTGTTACGTAATCATTGGATGCGTCATTGCTGGAACATCCTGACAAAAGCATAGATGCTGCAAGCGTTCCTGCAACTAACATTGCTAATTTCTTTTTCATAAATACACCTCGTACTTTCTTTCATCAAACGCTCTTAAGTATATCACATTTAACTTTTCAAAAAAACCTTTTTCACAGAATCTTTATAAAACCGGCGACAGCAGCCTTGATACCTGCTCCTTGATCCGGATCACCATACCACGGTTCCGGTACATCTTGCGTGTAACCAGCGTGGACTTCTCCATATCATTATGAAATGCCTGTTCCAGCTGTCTGGTCACTCTGGCACTATAAATCACTGCGTTAACCTCAAAGTTCAGTGCAAAGCTTCGAATATCCATATTCGCAGTGCCCATACAGGTCACCTGTCCATCCACGCACAGACACTTGGCGTGCAGGAATCCATTATCATACGTATAGCATTTGGCACCTGCTTCTATCATCTCCCCAAGATAAGAGTACGTTGCCCAGTATACAAATGGATGATCCGGCTTGCATGGTATCATGATTCTCACATCTACACCTGACTTGGCCGCGATCTTAAGTGCATCCAGAATATCGGTATCCGGTATAAAATATGGTGTCTGAATACAGATGCTTTTCTTTGCCAGGTGGATCAGATGCAGGTAATTATCGCGGATCTCCTGGCTGTGAGAGTCCGGTCCACTGGATATGATCTGCACCGGCTCCCTGCCGTTGCGTTCAAAGTGCGGTGTCTCAAACAGGCGGTCATCCAGGAAAAGATTCTCTGATGCCGCATAGTTCCAATCCAGAATAAAACGGATGGCAAGCGACAGTACTGCGGAGCCTTCCAGGCAGATATGCGTATCTCTCCAATAACCGAATTTCGGATCTCTGCCCAGATATTCCCTGCCGATATTGAATCCTCCAACAAAACCAATCCGCCCATCAATCACTGCAATTTTACGATGATTACGGTAATTTACACGGAGCTGCAATTTACCAAGTACTGCCGGAAAGAACTCTGCCACATGGATGCCTTCTGCTTCCAGCCGTTCCCAGTCCTTATTATGCATGGTGCGACACCCCATACTGTCAAACAGCACACGTACCTCTACGCCCTGTCTCGCCTTGCGGATCAGCACTTCCTCAATCTGCTTCCATAATTCATCCCTCTTGATAATATAATACTGCAGATGAATATAACTTCTGGCGTGTTCCATTTCCCAGAGAAGTGCTTTGAACTTCTCCTTACCATCTGTGTAAATACGAATGTCATTATTATCTGTAAGTACCGCCTCACAGGCATTCAGGTTGTATAGCATCAACTGCCTGTACCTGTCAAGCTCGGGATCTCTGAACCTGAGTTCCCGCCGATAGATGGATTCTCCCTGCTTGCGGACGGCATATTTAACCTGACCTTCAATCTCCTTCATTCGAAACATTCGGTCTTTATGAAAATTCTGTCCCAACACCAAATACAGGATAAATCCGAGACCCGGAATAAAGTAAAGCACCAGAAGCCACGTCCATACAGTCGTCGGATTGCGCCTCTGGAAGAAAATAATCAATATAGACAGTATAATATTAATAATCAGCAGATGGTCCATAATCCACCAGAATGACAGGTGGATTCCATCCATCAAAAGCTCTATCATATCCTCACCTCTGTACTCTCAGAACTTATTCCTCTGATAATGCTTCATTATACAATGGTTCTTTTATAAAAGTAACCCCCTAATCATGTAAATTGCTTGCGTTAAGAGAAAAACGATGTTAGAATATGTATTGATTCAGTCGAGACAGGTATATTCTGTTTCACCACAGATCAGAATACATATTTAGGAGGGTTCCCGTGAGTAAAGGTACAATCATTTTATTAATCATATTAGCAATCGTTATCGTTGCGTTGGGTCTTCTGTACTACTTCGGCAATCGTATGCAGAAAAAGCAGGAAGCACAACAGGAGCAGCTAGCCGCAGCAGCACAGCAGGTCAGTCTTCTGGTCATTGATAAGAAGAAGATGAAGCTGAAAGATGCCGGTTTCCCACAGATCATCGTTGACAACACACCAAAGTACCTGAGACGTTCCAAGGTGCCGGTTGTTAAGGCTAAGATCGGTCCGAGAATCATGACCATGATGTGCGACACACAGATCTATGATCTGATTCCGGTTAAGAAGGAAGTCAAAGCTACTGTAAGCGGTATCTATATCACAGGCGTAAGAGGTATCCGTGGTTCACTTGAGACACCACAGAAGAAAAAAGGCTTCTTCGCAAGACTTCGTAACAAATAATTTCATAATGACATTTAAAAAGAGAAGGTTTTTGCGAACCTTCTCTTTTATATTTTAATTCAGATACGACTTATCCGTCACACTGGATCCCGGAAGCGGAAACCCATTGTCGAAATACTCATCACTTTCGCCCAGTTCTCTCTCAGATAACAGTTCCGTAGATACCTTGCCATTATTTAATGTGATACGGCTGATCATCTCATACCCCATATGTGCCTGAAGCTGCAGAATGGAATTGCCACTTCCTCCTTTCGCGTCTTCATAGAACATGGTGTGTCCACCTGGTATCGTATCCAGATACACGGCAGCTCCATTCTCGATTGTATAGATATAATACTGATAATCTGCCTCACAGGTTCCTTCCTGCAGCAGGAGTTCTTTTACACCGTCATTGTCAATATCATAGATATAATAATAATTGTATTCTCCATATGCGGCATTCACCTCATCCAGCAGTCCGCCATACAACGTATAGTAATCCGGCGCACTGTTCTGTGACGGTGTCTGTGCTGTAGATGAATCATCCTCTAACGTGTCATCAGATATGTACTGCGGCTGCATATCACCGTATTTAATCTCCAGCTTTACCTTGCCAAGAGCTGACACATCTCCGGTGTCAAAATATGCATAAGGATCTCCACCTTCATTTTCTCCGTGAATACGGAGTAATGTATGGTCTGCCTGATCCATAAAGCGGAATACCGGCATATTATCGCTTCGTATCCAGTCTGCATCCTTAGGAAGCCCGATCTGTTCCAACAGATCTGCCATCTGATTTGCCACATCCGCTTCACCAGACCACTCTGATCCTGCAATCGGAGTCTCCTGTCCGGCCTGTACCTGGAATGCTCCATCCGTATAGGTAAGTACAAACGACTTAATCAGCGTTCCATTTGCATACATATAGACATCATTAACACAGCTGCCACAGATATAGATCGTGTCGTCACTTTTCTTCAGGAAAATGCCATCATCCTCCTTGTCTCCATACCCAAGCACCGGAATAAGTCCTTCATAGGTTGCCTGAAGCTTCAGTTCCCCATCTTCCATCTCATACATCTGCAGGTCAACTTCATTGCGCACAATGCTGTTATCATAGTCCTGAGAAAAGTCCTTTGCATTATCCAGCGTCAATACCAGCAATTCTTCCTCACCGTCATCATCATAATCTGCTATATACCAGTTCAGTACCCCCTTCAGATCATGCAGTGATTCTACCCAGATCACACCAGCTGTATTCTTCTTATACTCACAGGTAAGATCATCCGAAGCATCACAGCTGCCTTCCTCTTTCTTCAACGTCTTTTCCGGATATGTATAGATCTGGTAACGGGTCTCTACCACCTTAATCTCACTTTTATCCACATATTTGACCGCTTTTTCCAGCACCTTCTGTGCCTCTTCCGGCTTATCCTGTATAATATACAGATCAGCAAGTCCCAGATACGGTTTACTCTTCTCCGGTTTCAGCTTGATCGCATCCAGATATTCCTTTTTTGCCTTGGAATAATCAAGCTCCTTCATGCTTTTCTCTGCCTTAACAAGCTTGCCTTCGTACTCTTTCTTATCGGACTGTTTTTTCACCACTACAATCGCCACAACAGCAATGATAAACAGGATCAGAATAATCAGTACGATCCACGGCCATTTTTTCTTTTTCTTCTTCGGCGGATGCCCAATATCCGATGGTTCATTTCCTTTTCCTGATGGTGGTGTCACCGGGATCTCATCCTCCACCACCGGCGTACCGCATTTCGGGCAGAACTTTCCGTCATCCGGAATCTGCTCCCCACATTTCGTACAAAACATAGCTTCACCTTCTTTCTATCCCACACTTCGGATATTCACCTTTAACTGACATTCCGATACTGCTTCTTCATTTACATCCAGTCCATAGGAAATCTCGACATCTATATTCTCTTCTTCCACATGAACCTGAATATCTCTCGTGTGGATACCTACCAGCAGCTCACCGTATGGTGTCTGGTAATTCGTCATATTCATCTTATCCTTCTCGAATACCATCCTGCTTCCGCTGCGACCGTTTTTTGTAATCTCAAACATGCTGTCACCGGTAATCTTTACCGTATTACGGATAGACCCCGGCATCCCCTCTACGATCTCATCATAAATCACATAATGTTTGCCATTCTTCAGATAATACGTAGCCGGAGTGATGACTTCGATCGGTTCTGCTTCTTCTCCGTCGGCATTCCAGTCTCCATAGTGCAGACCTGTAATACTGATCAGTACATCCTTTTTCATACCTGTTCACCTGATACTTTCTCTAATAGTCCTCGATATTAATCTGCCGGATCGTTCCCACATCATATGGTAATACGGAATTGGCAAATTGCTTGAATTTCTCTGCCGCATCACTGACATAGAATTCGTACTTGTTAAATTCGTTTACGCCGCGACTGATACCGCATTCTTCCAGGACCTTCTTCAGATCCATAGCTGTCTCATACGCCGGATTCACAATATGTACCCGCTCTCCCATATAACGCATGATTGCTGAACGCAGTAACGGGTAATGGGTACACCCAAGAATCATGGTATCCACTTCCGAATCACGGATCTCACGCAGATAAATATCAATTACTTCTTCGGTAACATGATGCTTGGCAAATCCTTCTTCCACTAACGGCACGAATAACGGACATGCTTTACCAACTACCTCTGCCTCCGGATCCATTTCCTTAATGATTCTTGTGTACATATTACTGCGGATCGTGCCTTCTGTTCCGATTACACCGATCTTTTTATTTCTCGTCTCTTTGACCGCTGCCCGTGCTCCCGGCTCGATTACGCCAATGATCGGGGTATCGAATTCCCTCTGCACGGCTTCCAATGCCTGTGCTGTCGCCGTATTACATGCGATGACGATTGCTTTTACTTTTTTCGTCTGCAGGAAACGAATGATCTGCTTTGCGAAACGGATGATCGACTCCTTCGACTTACTTCCATAAGGCAGTCTTGCCGTATCTCCAAAATACACGATATTCTCATCCGGAAGCTGACGCATGATCTCCCTCGCTACCGTCAGTCCTCCGACGCCGGAATCAAAGACTCCGATCGGTGCTTTTCTTAATTCTTCTGTATTCACAGTAACCCCTACCTTTCAATAGACTTTTCCACAACTCTGATCCGGTCTTCTCCATAATAGTTCTTCAGCTTCACGATCAGTGTCGGTTCCGCGCACACATTGCGTCCTGCCGGAAGCCGCTTGATCGCACGCTCTTTCTTACAGTAAATAACCACTGTATCATTGCCTTCACTCTCTTTAAGCATATCAAAGAGATGTGGTTCATCTTCCCCATATTCCAGCTTGTCTCCGTACTGGATCCACAACTCTCTCTTTGTCTGTTCAAACGGAATGATCGTCTCGCAGATCAATTTGCTCGGCGCATCATCTTCTTCTGACACACGACCTTTTACAAAGACCTTGCTGTCCTCGTTCAGATAATTCTGATTGCGCTCATAGTCTCTCGGAAATACCACAACTTCTACCGTTCCCATCAGATCTTCGATGGTCAGGAACGCCATGGTCTTGTTATTCCTTGTATATTTGATCGTCTTATTGGTAATCATACCACCAACGATTTCCTTCGCTCCGTCACGAACCCGTGACCTTCCGGTCTCGTCATCAATCTGGAAGTCCAGCGTTGTTCTGGAAATGCTCTTTTTCCACTTCTCTTCGTAATCCTCTAACGGATGTCCGGTCAGATAAACTCCAAGCACTTCTTTCTCGAACGCAAGCTTATTCTCCTTCTCGTACTCTCCCACTTTCGGAAGCGGAATCTCGAATTCTTTCTTCTGCTCATCATCCACCAGATCAAACAGTGACATCTGCCCGGTCATGGAATATTTCCGCTCCTGATTGACCTGATCCATGATCTGAATGTAGATCATCATGAACTGCTTACGGGTGCCGCCCAGGCTGTCAAATACGCCCGCCTTGATAAAGTTCTCAATCGTACGCTTATTGACTTCCCTGCCACCCATGCGCTCGATAAAGTCCTTCAGGTGCTTAAACTCACCGCGCTCGTTCCGCTCTTCAATGATTGCCTGGATCACCGGTCGTCCCACGCTCTTAATTGCAGTCAGACCAAAACGGATATTGCCGTTCTCTACCGAAAATGTTCCCACACTTTTATTAATATCCGGCGGCAGGATCTGGATGCCCATCTGGCGGCAGCTATAGATATACTCAGCCACCTTACCGGAATTATCTATGACTGAAGTCAGCAGTGCTGCCATAAATTCTACCGGATAGTAGTATTTCAAATATGCAGTCTGATAAGATACCACTGCATACGCCGCTGCATGCGACTTGTTAAATGCGTACTTTGCAAAGTCGATCATCTCATCATAGATTTTATTCGCTGTTGCTTCATCGATACCATTCTTAATGCAGCCCGGTACGCCTTCTTCCTCATTGCCGTATACAAAGTTCTGACGCTCCCGCTGCATAACCTCGCCCTTTTTCTTGGACATAGCACGGCGCAGCAGATCGCTTCGTCCCAGTGTATAGCCCGCCAGATCACGCACGATCTGCATAACCTGTTCCTGGTAGACGATACATCCGTAAGTCGGTTCCAGGATCGATTCCAGCTGCGGACAATCGTAGATGATATCATCTCTGTTATTCTTACCTTTAATGTACTGCGGGATAAAGTCCATCGGTCCCGGACGATACAACGCGATACCCGCGATAATATCCTCCAGGCTGTAAGGCTTCAGTTCCTTCATGAAACTCTTCATGCCCGCACTTTCAAGCTGGAAGATACCGTCTGTCTTACCTGTTCCGATATAATCCAGTACCTTTTTATCATCATAATCGATCTGGTTCAGATCCAGTGCCTTTCCTGTATCCTTCCCGATCATCTCCACTGCATCACGGATCACCGTCAGGTTGCGGAGTCCCAGAAAGTCCATTTTCAGAAGTCCCAGTTCCTCCAGTGTCGTCATGGTAAACTGCGTTACCACTGCACCGTCTGATCCCAAAGACAACGGCACGTATTCATCCACCGACTTCTGACTGATCACGACGCCCGCCGCATGCATGGACGTATGTCTCGGAAGACCTTCCAGACGTTTGGACATATCCACAAGTTCCTGGACCTGCTCGTCTTCCTGATACAGCTTGCGGAACTCTCCATTGGCCGCAAGTGCCTTATCCAGTGTGATATTTAACTCCTGTGGCACCATTTTCGCAATACTGTCCACGAACGCATATGGAAGATCCATCACACGTCCCACATCACGGATCACGCCACGTGCTGCCAGCGTACCAAAGGTTACGATCTGCACCACACAGTCGGCACCGTATTTACGGCTGACATACTCGATCATCGCCTGTCTGCCCTCTGGTTCAAAGTCCACGTCAATATCAGGCATGGATACACGCTCCGGATTCAGGAACCGCTCAAAGAGCAGCTGATACCGGATCGGATCGATGGTCGTGATCCCCAGACAGTAAGAGACAAGACTTCCGGCAGCGGAGCCACGCCCCGGTCCTACCATGATGCCATGATCCTTTGCATATTTGATAAAATCCCACACGATCAGGAAATAATCCACATATCCCATGGTCTTAATAACCGATAATTCATAATCCAGCCTTGTCGTCAGTTCTTCTGACACCGGCTGATAGCGCTCCGCCAGTCCTTCATGGCAGAGCTTATTCAGGTACTCCCAGGATGTCCAGCCGTCCGGCACGTCATATTTCGGAAGCTTTGTCACACCGAATTCAATCTCCACCTGACAACGGTCTGCGATCTTCTGAGTATTTTCGAGTGCTTCCAGCGCATATGGAAACAGCGCCTTCATCTCTTCTTCGGACTTAATGTAATACTGTCCGCCCTCGTAACGCATACGGTCTTCGTCTGCCAGTTTCTTACCGGTCTGCAGACACAGCAGAATGTCGTGCGGCTTCACATCATCCGCATACGTATAATGCACGTCATTCGTTGCAACCAGCGGAATCCCTGTCTCCCTGCTCATGCGCAGCAAACCCTGATTCACCAGTTGCTGCTCCGCAATTCCATGATCCTGAAGCTCCAGAAAGAAATTCCCCTTTCCGAAAATGTGCTCGTATCTCAGTGCTGCTTCTTTACCCTCTTCGTAGAGTCCGCGCGCCACGTATCTCTGCACTTCTCCTGCCAGACACGCACTCAGCGCAATAATGCCCTCGTGAAACTCTTCCAGCACCTCCAGGTCTACTCTTGGCTTGTAATAATAGCCCTCGGTAAATCCCCGGGACACGATTTTCATCAGATTGTGATAGCCTGTGTCATTCTCTGCCAGCAGCACCAGGTGATAATAGCGATCTTCATTGCCCTGTCCCGGCTCTTTGCTGAATCTGGAGCCCGGTGCCACATAGACCTCGCTTCCAAGAACCGGATGAATCCCTGCTGCCTTCGCCGCACGGTAGAAATCAATCACTCCATACATCACACCATGGTCTGTGATCGCCACACTGTTCATGCCAAGTTCTTTTACTCGTGCTACACATTCTTTAATTTTATTGGAACCGTCCAGCAGACTGTACTCTGTATGGACATGTAAATGTGCAAATGCCATTCCATTTTCCTGCTTTCTTCTGTGTCGGCTTGTGCCTTATTTTGCCCGGATGCCATCCGGTGTAATCTCGATCTTACCTGCCTTCAGCAGTCTTCCTACTGCGCGCTTAAACGCATTTCTGCTGAGTCCGGTCTCACGCTTGATCGTCTCCGCATCTGCCTTATCCGTAAATGGATATCCACCTCCACGGCTGTTCATATCCTTCAGGATCTTCTCCGCATCGACATCCATCTGGATAAATGCTTTCTCACGGACACTGAGATCCAGCTTACCATCTGACTTCACACCTGCTACTCTCGCTTCTACACGCTCACCCACATGGAATTTACCATAGGCTTCACGCTTCGGGATCAGTGCGCAATACTGGTCATCTACTGCTACAAACCATCCGAAATTATCACTATGTTCGTAAATGATGCCCTGCACCTTGTCATCTTTCTTATAAGGAGAGTCCTTGCGCAGCATCTCATATACCTTCATAGTTGCACAGAGTCTGCCGGACTTGTCCACATAGAGTCCGACCAGACACTCCTCTCCCTTTTTCAGCTTTGCCGTCTGCTCGCGGAATGGGAGCAGCAAATCCTTCTCCAGTCCCCAGTCTAAGAACGCACCGATGCGTCCGGTATCTGCTACCGTAAGTGCTTTCACTTCACCTAATGTGATCTTCGGCTCTGCTGTCGTCGCGATCAGTCTGTCCTGTGAATCCTTATAGATAAATACTTCTATCGGATCACCGATCTCGATGCCTTCCGGCACCTGTTTGCCCGGAAGCAGCACCTTATCATCATCGGTTCCCAGATATACACCAAATTCTACTTTTTTTACTACCATTAAGGTAACTCGTTTTCCAAGATTCTGTTCTATCGTCATTCTTTATTCTCCTGTAAATTCTACTACGGCATAGATGTGTCCTTCCGGATCACACAGTTCTACTACCGTACGGTTATCTTCTTCTGCCACCCTCGGCAGGATACTGTCATTATACACTGCTGAGTGCTTATACTCCACACGAACCTGATGAACGTTCAGTTCTTTCTCTACAGCTTCCAGCGCCATCTGTACATACTGACAGTTATTCACATGTTCATTCGTATCAATGTGATACTTGCGCACTTTGAATGTCTCTCCGTCTGTCATCTTTTCCGGCAGACGAATCTTGCGTGGCTCATAATGCATCTCAAGCGGCGCTTCCATCCCATATGCATCAATCTCATCCTGTCCCGGCTTAACCGGGCGACCTTTTTGCTTATCCATAAATGTCCATACCGAATTGGCATAAGCCACAGCCTGACCAGACTCATCCACCATCTGGAAATTACGCTCTGCCAGAATTCCTTTGAAACTGGTGGCCCATGTGCTCACCTTTACCCGTTCTCCGATCTTTGGGTAACGCTCGACTACGACCTGCCAGTAAGACAGTACCCATGCCTTTCCTTCTGTCTGAAAACGTTCTACGCCATAACCGATGTCTTCTGACTGAAAGGTACTGCAATCCTGAAAATAATTGATAATTCCCGGCAGTGTGATCGTCCGGTGATGATCGATCTCGCTGTATCTGATCCTGCTGTCAAATGTATAATACACGTTATCTGTCTCCTTCGTATCCTCCGAAAAAGAACCATTTGATCCGAAAGTCGGATGTACAGGTTACCATCTCATAGGCATCCTCATCAACCAGTGTCCTGAGTTCCTGCATGTCCTTCTTATCCGCTTCCACATGCACCGCATCCGTAAAGCAGAGCCCCGGATACAGGCAACACCACCAGTTGTGACCTTCCCCGCTACCAATCCGTATGCGCAGTGCTTCGTATTCACCTTCCGGAAATGTAAGTGTTCCGTAGGTTTTCTCCGGAAATTCATCTCTCGTAAGCTCTGCCGTAACCGTATCTGAACTTCCTGCCCGTCGTACTGTCTCCTGTGCCAGCTCCTTAATCTCCGTAAGATGCTCCCCGATAAATACTTCCATTTCTTTCCTGTCTGCATCCTCCGGCCGGTTCTCATGCAGCCATGCCACAACTTCTTCCTTTACCTGCATCTTGATCTGCTGGTCTCGCAGACTGTCGCTGTCTGCCAGTACATGAAGTCTCAGAACCTGTCCCGCCAGGCTTTCTGTGGCGGCTTCTGTCCTCGCTTCCACCAGCATACCGCGCTGCCACACAAGCCATGCAGTCAGCATCATAGCCATGAAAACTGCAAAGATCAGACAACCGCTCTGCATGATTCTTTCTCGCTCTTTCTGTTGTTTTCTATAATTGTTATAATAGTGTTCCATTATGTACACACTCCCTTCTGTCAGGAGTATATACATATTGTTCCGTCTTTAATCGCGCCCGCTCTTTTTATTGCGGATAAATTCTGCAATCGCCTTTTCCTGATTATCAATGTGCCTGCAAATAATGTCCTTTGCCTGTGCCTTGTCATGTTTTATTACTGCCTGGATCAGGAACTCATGCTCTTCAAGGAGCTGCTCGTACACTTCGTTATTCTTCAGATATTCTACCCGGTAACGGTACATCTGCTCCCGCAGATTATTCAGAATCTGGATCAGTTTCTGATTATCTGTCGCCATATTAATCGCATCATGAAATGCCACATCTGCCTCTGCAATTCTTGTTACATCATCTCCGCTCAGACTCTCTTTAAATACCTGTGCCGCCTGTTTCATCTCCTCAATCTGCGCCTGTGTAGCATGTTCACATGCAAGCTTCACAGACAGTTCTTCCAGTGCCTCTCTCACTTCCAGCACATCCCGCAGATTCTGTTCTGTAATCTCTGCCACCTCAGCTCCCCTTCTCGGGATCATCAGCACCAGACCTTCCAGCTCAAGCTTACGGATTGCCTCCCGGATCGGTGTCCGGCTGACTCCAAGCTTATTCGCAAGCTGGATCTCCATCAGCCTCTCGCCGGGCTTCAGTTCGCCTCTTAAAATCGCCTGCCGCAGTGTATTAAACACTACGTCGCGAAGTGGCAGATATTCGTTCATAGTCACTTCAAAATTGGGTTCTTTCATGGCTTCCTCCTTACATTGTGAACATTGGTCACATACACCTGTCTTGCCAGACCTCTGCTCTTTATCTTGCGGGCACCTTCCTTAGCTGCACCTCTTGTCTTATAAATGCCAAATACCGTCGGACCACTGCCGCTCATCATAGCTCCGAGTGCTCCCGTCTCCAGCATCATTTCCTTAATCTCTCCGATCACCGGATACTCCGGTATCATAACCTGCTCCAGTACATTACCCATACCTGCTGCCACTTCTCTGATATCGCTCTGCTCCAGTCCGCGGATCACACGTTCGAGATCCGGATGATCGACATGCTCCAGCGCATCATATCTGGCATATACTTTTTCTGTGGACGCAGACAGCGGTGGCTTTGCAATCAGGATATAGCATCTCGGGCATGGCGGAAGTGGTGTCAGCACTTCTCCGATCCCCTCTGCCAGTACGCTTCCACGCATAATGCAGTATGGCACATCAGCTCCCAGCTTCACGCCCCGCTCCTTTAACGCTTCTTCCGACAGGCGTAAGTGATACATCCGATTCATACCAAAGAGCACCGCTGCCGCATCAGCACTTCCGCCGGCCATACCTGCTGCCACCGGAATATGCTTCTCCAGCGTAATGCGGATACCTCCTTTGATATGAAATTCTTCCTTTAAAATTGCTGCTGCCTTATATGCAATGTTATTCTCATTATTCGGAAGATAAGCCAGATTACTCCGAATCTGAATCTCATCCCCCTCCGTCTTTTCCAAGAGCACCCGATCATAGAGATACACGGTCTGCATCACCATCCGCACCTCGTGATATCCATTCTCCATCTGTCCCAGAATATCAAGACCGAGATTTAGCTTTCCCAGTGCTTTCAACTCTAATTTATCCATTGTATTCTCCTTGTATCTTGTATACAAAATTCCTTCCTACAGTATACCCAGATTTTCCTTGAAAATCAATATTTTTTCGCCTGTTTTCGGCTCTCCCTCGCCAATTTCATTTACCTCTCGGATACGCTTCTCCGTCGTATGATATTTTCTGGCAAGATCCCACAATTTATCCCCATTTTTCATTACATAACCAACAATCCCCGGCGCCTCCGAAAGTGCTTTTTTATCCAACGGTTCTGTGTGGATCTCACAGATGTTCGACACCATTTCTCTGCGTTTCAAAAAAATCTGAAACTCCAGCACGGCTTTGATCTCAGCCTCACCATTTCCCAGCAGACTGACCACCGGCTGTCCGCAAGTGCTCTGGAGCTCATATTCCATTCCCGCCTCTGCACTTCTGCATTCTGCCACATAGGTAAATGGCACCATACCCTGCCAGATTTCAAATGGCTCTGCATCATCTGCCCGAATGTACAGGAAACCGATCTGCAAAATCCCTTCGCACATAATCCCATCTGCCACGATCTCCGTGTGCTCGATTCTGACTTTTCCGGATGTATGACAGATCTGCAGCACCTGGTCATCAAGCTCCGGAACCTGGATCTGTTCTGTCATTGAATACTCACATGCTTTCTGCATCACAAGCTCTGACAGTTCTATCTCTTCTTTTTCCAGTGTGACCTGCTCTTTTAACGAATACATATCTTCCAGCACATTCGCCTGTTCCTCGCCATACACAACCGCACATACTTCCATGACTGCTTCTATTTCAAAGATCCGCAGTTCTCCATCCTCATCCAGTTTCACATCCGCCATCGCATCCACGATTTTTGGTTCTGCCTGATAATACATTGTCTCATCCGCACCATAACAGTCGATTTTTCCTTCATAAGGCACCGCCTGTTCTGTCCAGCCAAGCTTTCCCTCCGTCGATTCATACAGTACAAAGATTGACAGTTCTCCACGCATCTGCAATGCATCGGATATCAGTCGAATCTCAGTCCGTTTCTGTGTAATATCGGTAAACAGCACCTTTCCCACAGGATCCGATTGTTTTGGAAGAGCACACTTTTCTTTAATCCGGAATGATTCACGGCAGCTCTTATGAAGCGTCAGGATTTCTACATTCTCCCAGCGTCTGCACAACCCTTCCTCTTCTTCTACATCCAGCGTCAGATACTGTTCTTCCTCTCCCTGGGAAATAATCTCAAGTTCTGCCATAGCACGAAGCCTGAGTTTTCTTGCGTGTACGATCGTTACTGTTAATTCTACACTGCTCTCTTTCATCCACAGCATTCCGAGCACTTCTTCCTCTGCATACACCATTTCCTCAAATGGGAGTTTCCCCTGGAGCACACTGATGCTACCATCATCCCCACCGGCAAGATAAAGGATCTGGTATTGAATGCGCCCGGACACCCGCACATAACTGCCGGACTGTTTCATATCTTCCACCCGGAGCATCCCCTGACTGTACACGATTCGTCCCACGTCACCTTTGTCATCCGGCACATTTACATCACCGTCCACATAGAACTGATCCGACATCTTCCGCCCTGTTACACTTTTTCTGACTGCTTTTTTTAGCTGTTCCATCCGAATCCTCCTGTTTTGCTATTCTGCTTATTATATTTTTCTGATATTTCTACTTTGTTATGACATGTTTGGGATTATAATCTGTCTGAATCACCAGATATGGGCAAGTCGTTCCTTGCTCTGTATCGGTATCTGGTTCCGGCCCCAGAAGCGTAGTTGCAAACACCAGTACATTACTGCTCTCGTAAAATGCATCCACCTGAATCTGATAACCTGCCGTATCCTGCTTCCCATACCCCCGTGCAATATAAAGCCTGCCTTCATTTGCCCAGGTATATAGAAATGGTTCCTGCTCCTGATCTGCAATCGCCTCCCGCATTTCTTCCGGCACATCATATTCATCTACAACAGTATATGGCAAATCTCTTACTTTTCGGATATCTATACGTATTACGCTGCATCCGCACAACAGTGCTGCACAGATTGCACCCACAAAGAATATTTTCCTTATATTTTTATATGTTCGTCCTTTTCCCTCCCTCATTACACAATCCCCCAGACCTGCTCTCGGCTGTTCAAGAATGCCTCCCAGCTGATATACATATCTACGCGGAATCACTAGGAAAAATGCGTAATTTATGATAAAATAATACGATGCCAGAGTCCAAAAGTCTAAATCCACATGAGCTTGCTCATAAGTGGATGAAAGACCTTGGGACAATCTGCAGGCATCATCAGAATTTTATCATTCTATAACAAACTAAGGAGACAAGTAACACATGAATGGAACATCTTTGCCGCGTACATCCGGCATTCTATTACATCCCACTTCACTTCCTTCCCCATATGGGATCGGTGATCTGGGCCGCAGTGCTTATGAATTCATAGATTTTCTGGCACAGGCAGGTCAGCATCTCTGGCAGGTGCTTCCTCTGACACACACAGGATTCGGAGATTCCCCATATCAGAGTTTCTCCGCTTTTGCAGGACAGCCTCTGTTGATCAGTCCGGCTTATTTGCAGGAACTTCAACTGGTCAGCCAGGATGACCTGAATTCCTGTCCACAAGGCGATCCGACACAGGTAGATTACGGTGCAGTGATCCCTTGGAAAAATGGTCTTCTCCGCAAGGCCTTTCAGTCTTTTCAGGAGGGACGTGCTTCTCACCTGAACTGGGATTTTGAGAATTTCTGCCGGGAGCAGGATGCATGGCTCTCAGATTATTCGTTATTTATGGCCATGAAAGATTGTCACGAGGGACGCTGCTGGCTGGACTGGCCAGAGGACTGCCGGAGACCGGATCCAGACAAAAAGGCAGCCCTCAGAGCAGAACTTACGAATGAATCACGTTTCTATGCATTCGTCCAGTTCCTGTTCTTTCGTGAATGGATGGATCTGAAACGTTATGCTAATGAAAAGGGCGTACGTATCATCGGAGACATTCCGATCTTTGTATCCATGGACAGTGCCGATGTGTGGGGCAACCAGCATCTGTTCCAGCTAGACACCAAGGGGTTCCCAACTGCAGTTGCAGGAGTACCGCCGGACTATTTCTCTGCTACCGGCCAGCTCTGGGGCAATCCACTTTACGACTGGGATGCTCATGACTGCGAAGGCTACCAGTGGTGGATCTCTCGTGTAAAGAATCAATTACAGATCCTGGACATTCTCCGGATCGATCATTTCCGGGGATTTGAAGCATACTGGGCCGTCCCATATGGTGAGCCGACTGCAGTAAACGGTCAATGGCAGAAAGGTCCGGAAGGAAAATTATTCTCAGCTATCCAGAATGCACTGGGGGAGAATCTTCCGATCATCGCAGAGGATCTCGGTGTGATCACACCTGAAGTAGAAGCACTCCGTGACAGCTTCGCATTTCCGGGCATGAAAGTGCTGCAGTTTGCCTTTGAAGACACAGGAGAAAGCAGCTTCCTGCCACATCAGTTCACGACTCCGAACTGTGTCTGCTACACCGGAACTCACGATAATGACACCACACGCGGATGGTATGAGACGCTCCGCGATGACTGCAAGCACAAGCTCCGCCGTTACCTGCACGCAGTCGACACCGATACCATCAGCCTCCAGCTGATCCGTCTGTGTCTGTCAAGCACAGCTGCCTATGCGATCTTTCCATTGCAGGATGTACTGGACATCGGCAAAGAAGGACGCATGAACATGCCTGGCCGTGCTGCCGGTAACTGGAGCTGGCGTTTTCGTTCCGGCCTCCTCACCGAAGATCTGGCCAGAGAACTGCGCGATATGTCACAGCTCTACGGCAGATATTAAGGAGGATAGTTATGATTCGATTTATATTTGTTGCATTATTTTTGTTTTTATATCTGATCCTGGGCATCCCGGTCTATCTGATCCTGCGTCTCATATGTAAGATCAACAAAAAAGCCGGGGACTATGCTTCCCTGCGATTGGTGCAGTGGGCATTCCGCGTAATCCTGAAGATCAGCGGCACCGAGATCACTGTACTCGGAGAGGAAAATGTACCTGACGAAGCGGTTCTCTTTGTAGGTAATCACAGAAGCTACTTTGACATTCTGCTGACCTATTCTCGCTGCAAGCATCTGACCGGATACGTAGCAAAAAAAGAGATGTTAAAGTATCCTCTGCTCCGCGACTGGATGAAGGCACTCTACTGCCTGTTTCTGGATCGCGACAATGTACGTGAAGGGCTGAAGACGATTCTGCAGGCTATCGACTATGTCAAAGAAGGCATATCCATCTGCATTTTCCCAGAGGGAACCCGGAATACAGGCGAAGAATTAAGTCTGCTGCCATTCAAAGGCGGTGCGCTGAAGATTGCCGAGAAATCCGGCTGTGCCATTATTCCGCTTTCCCTGAATAATACCATCGAAATCTTTGAAGCACATCTCCCGCGGATCAAGAAGACACACGTAATCATTGAATACGGCGCTCCAATCTATCCGAAAGATCTGGATCGGGAGACACGCAAGCATCTGGATACCTATGTGAGTGATATTATCCGGGAGACAATTCGCAAAAATGCCGCTCTGGTGTAAAGCAATCTTTTAATTTGCGATTTAGGATGATATAATAAGATATTAAGATGTACTGTGCGGAGCAATTCGTCGGCATCTGTTTAGATTTATATTTAGATTTAAATGAAACAAAAAATATATAAAGGAGTTAAATCAAGATGAATCAAAGAGATTTAACCTTGCTGACTGATTTTTATGAATTAACCATGATGCAGGGCTATTATGAAAAGGGCCAGAATGAAATCGTTATTTTTGATGTATTTTATCGTCAGAATCCCTGCAATGGAGGTTACGCAATCTGCGCCGGACTGGAACAGGTCATTGAATACGTAAAAGGACTGAATTTCACATATGAAGATGTTGACTATCTCAGAAGCCTCGGCATCTTTAACGAGGAATTTCTGCACTACTTAAGTGGATTCCACTTCAGTGGTGACATCTATGCGATCCCGGAAGGAAGCGTCATTTTCCCAAAGGAACCACTACTTAAAGTTGTCGCTCCGATCATGGAAGCTCAGCTTGTAGAGACTGCGATCCTGAATATTATCAATCACCAGTCTCTAATCGCCACCAAGGCTTCCCGCGTTGTATTTGCAGCAGCCGGCGATGGAATTATGGAATTTGGGCTGCGCCGTGCCCAGGGACCGGATGCAGGTCTTTACGGTGCAAGAGCAGCTGTGATCGGCGGATGTGTAGGTACTTCCAATGTACTTGCAGGTAAGCTTTTTGATGTACCGGTACTCGGAACTCACGCACACAGCTGGATCATGAGCTTCCCGGATGAATACACTGCATTTAAGGCTTACGCTGATCTCTATCCGGATAACTGCACTCTGCTCGTTGATACGTATGACACTCTGAAATCCGGTGTGCCGAACGCAATCCGCGTATTTCAGGAAATGCGTGACGCGGGTGTGAAGCTGACCCGCTACGGCATCCGTCTGGACAGCGGTGACCTGGCTTACCTGTCTAAAAAAGCACGTAAGATGCTGGATGAAGCCGGATTCGAAGATGCTACGATTGCAGCATCCAATGACCTGGATGAATATCTGCTTCATGACCTGAAGATCCAGGGCGCAGCAATCACTTCCTGGGGTGTAGGTACCAACCTGATCACCTCCAAGGATTGTCCTTCATTCGGAGGCGTATATAAACTTGCTGCTATCAAGACAGAGGATGGCGAATTCGTACCGAAGATTAAGCTGTCTGAGAATACAGAAAAGATTACCAATCCTGGTAACAAGACCATTTACCGAATCTATGATAAGGCAACCGGTAAGATCCGTGCTGATCTGATCTGCTTTGTAGGCGAAGCATTTAACCCGGATGAAGATCTTGTGATCTTCGATCCACTGGAGACATGGAAAAAGACCAAGCTCAAAGGCGGCTCTTACAGCATGCGAGAACTGATGGTGCCAGTCTTCCGCAACGGCGAGTGCATTTACCAGTCACCATCTGTAAAAGAGATCGCAGCATACTGTACCCAGGAAAAAGCAACTCTGTGGGATGAGACCAAGCGTCTGTTCTATCCACACCGTGTATACGTAGACTTATCTGATAAGCTGTACGCAGTAAAGAAAGAGCTGCTGAATCAGCTTGGAAGAGAATAATTATAAGGGAGTATTAATATTATGAAGATTATTGTATTAGCAGGAGGCTACAGCAACGAACGCGACGTCTCCTTGAATTCCGGTGCCAGTGTCTGCAAGGCACTGCGTGAACGCGGACACCAGGCTTATCTACTGGACGCATTCATGGGACTTGACTGGGATTCTGACAAATTAGAAGAAGTATTTAACCAGGAAGACGGCGGTCTTGGCATCGCTGCCGATATCCAGATCAAAGAGCCGGATCTGGATGCTCTGTGGGCATCCCGCCCGGGTGATTCTTTAAGTTATCTGGGACCGAATGTATTAGAGCTCTGCTCCATGGCAGATATTACATTTATGGCTCTGCATGGAAGTCTGGGAGAAAATGGCAAACTGCAGGCTGCCTTTGATATCCTCGGCATCCGTTACACCGGACCGAATTCTCTTGGATGTGCCCTGTCTATGGATAAGGGTGTTACCAAAGAAATCTTTCAGGCACAGGGCGTTCCAACACCAGCCGGTACACATCTGTTCCGCAAGGACAAAGACTGCACGCTGGATGAACTTGGATTCCATCTTCCGGTAGTTGTAAAACCTTGTTCCGGCGGATCCAGCATCGGCGTACACATCGTACATACAGATGCGGAATATCGTAATGCCATCGAAACATCATTTAAAAAAGAAGACGAAGTAGTCATCGAGCCATTTATCGACGGACGTGAGTATGCCTGCGGTATCGTAGACGGCAAAGCTCTTCCGTTGGTTGAGATCATTCCAAAGGACGGCGTATTTGACTACGTAAATAAATATCAGATTGGAGGAGCAAGCGAGATCTGTCCTGCACAGTCACTGAATGCTGAGCAGACTGCACAGATTCAGGCTGCCGGCGAAAAAGCATTCGAGGCACTGCGTCTGGATGTATATTCCCGTGCAGACTTTATCGTAGATAACCACACCGGAGAATTCTACTGTCTGGAAGTCAACTCTCTTCCTGGTATGACAGGCGCAAGTCTTCTCCCGAAAGCTGCAAAAGCTGCCGGATACGAATACGGAGAATTCTGCGAACTGATCATCCGCAAATCATTAGAAACCAGATACCAGAATTAGGAGCAAACACATGAAGAATCTTACTTTAAGAAACATCACCCGCGCCTGCCAGGGTACCTATCACGGTGACGAAAGTCTCTTAGACCGGGAAGTTGCCGGCGTTACCATTGACAGCCGCAAGGTAGAAAAGGACTTTCTCTTTGTAGCGATCAACGGAGAGCGTTTTAATGCACACCAATTCATCCCGGATACCATCGAGAAGGGCGCACTCTGCGTTGTATCCCACGAAGATCTGGGTGATACCGATTATCCTTACATACTGGTAGAGGCTACCGGACAGGCTCTGCTTGACATCGCCAAACTCTACCGTGACTCTTTCGACGTAAAAGTCGTAGGTATCACCGGAAGCGTCGGCAAGACCAGTACCAAGGAAATGATCGCATCCGTACTGGCTCAAAAATACAACGTTCACAAAACACAGGGAAACTTCAATAATGAATGTGGGCTTCCACTGACTATTTTTGAAATGAACGAAGAACATCAGGTATCCGTGCTGGAAATGGGTATCAATCACTTTGGAGAAATGCGCAAGCTTTCCACTGTTGCAAGCCCTGATATCTGCGTAATCACTAATATCGGCGTAGCACATCTGGAATTCCTGAAGACACGCGAAGGCATCATGCAGGAAAAGACACAGATGTTCCAGGATATGAAGCCGGGTGGCTCCGTTGTATTGAATGGAGACGATCCGCTCCTTTCCACTATCGGACCTGTAAAAGGTTCTGATCCGATCTTCTACGGACTGGATCAGGATAAGAACGTGATATACGCTACAGATGTAGAACCATTAGGACTGAAAGGAACTTCCTGCACCATTCATCTGCCGGAAGGAAGCTTCTCCTGCGTTGTACCAATTCCTGGTATCCATATGGTATCCAACGCTCTGGCAGGATCCGCAGTCGGTTCCAAACTCGGACTTTCTACTGAAGAGATTAAACGCGGCATCGAATCTCTGCCATCCATTCCGGGACGCAACCATATCATCCAGACTGATCGCCTGATCCTGCTGGATGACTGCTACAATGCCAACCCTGTATCCATGAAAGCATCCCTGGATGTACTGAATATGGGTATCGGACGTAAGGTCGCTGTACTCGGCGATATGGGTGAGCTGGGACCGGATTACGCAGCACTTCATCGTTCTGTCGGTGAATATGCAGCAGAGATTGGTATCGATCTGGTATGTGCCATCGGTCCGATGTCAAAAGAGATTGCCGAAGGTGCTGCTTCAGATGGCACAAAGGCACTCTGGTTCGAGACCAAAGCAGACTTCCTCGCACAGACAAAAGATATTCTGAAAGATGGAGATAATGTGCTGATCAAAGCATCTCACGGAATGGAATTCCCGGAAATCGTAGAAGCATTGAGATGATTTTTAAATATGCCAATGAATATTTTCACAATGTCTGTATATACTTGATTTTAGCTTTCGCATATGTTATACTAGCGTCAGCTAAAGGATATCGTGCCACAGGTGCACAAAGCGAAAGCCCCAGAGACGTCACCTCTGAGGCTTTCTTTTTAGGCTAGTTGTCACTGTCATTTCCGTCTAACCATTTACAAATATAGTAGCTAACTATACCCGCCCCAACGGAAACCAAAAAGGATACCATGCTATTCACAAATGCACCCCCTTTCTGTTGCCAGATTGGGTGCGACAACATAGCTATTATATCACATTAACATAATTTTATCAATTATTATTCATTCATTTTAAATAAGTTCTTTTCATCTTCTTATATAATCCGCAAGCCACAACACATACCACCAACTCCGTCAGCGGAAATGTCATCCACACACCTGTAAGCCCTGCTACATTTGCCATGATAAATGCCAGCGGTATGATCACGATCAGCCCGCGAAGCAATGAGATCATCTGTGCCGGAGCCGCCTGATCTGTTGCCGCAAAGTATATCGCAAGCAGGATATTCGCTCCTACGAACGGACAGGCTGTAAAATAAATCTTAAGTCCTTCTACTGCTATTCTCTGCAGATCCATATCCCGACCGCTGTTAAAGATCATTGCAATCTCATCTGCATTCCAGTAAATCCCCACGTAGATCACAATCGCAAGTACAACTGTAAGCTTCATTGCGCAACCAAGGAATCTATGCACATTCTTTTCCTGGCTGCGCCCGTATTCACGGCTCAAAAGTGGCTGCACCCCTTGCGCGATACCATTATAAATAGCAATTACGACAATGGATATATTAGCTACCACACCATATGCCGCCACGCCTACATTTCCCGCCAGACCAAGGATCAGCAAATTAAATACTGCAATTACCAGTCCGGATGACACTTCTGTTACCAGGGACGGCACACCGAGCCCTGCTGCCGATGCCACGAGTCTCACATCCGGTCGGACACGTATCAATCGAAACCGATTCTTCTTTTTCACAAAATGCTGCAACAATATTAATATACTGATAATCGGAGCAACTGCCGTTGCAAGTACCGCACCGAAGAGTCCCAGTCCCATCGGGAATACAAAGATGTAATCAAATACAATATT